>Ga0315543_1000207_pt1 | contig 73201 bp, 57 predicted proteins | sample SalMarSW160210MG_2_FD_203098 | JGI IMG/M metagenome (GOLD analysis project Ga0315543, IMG submission 203098) | Salt marsh sediment microbial communities from the Plum Island Ecosystem LTER, Massachusetts, United States - Salt Marsh Sediment SW1601-210 ... | reverse complement strand
TGAAGTCTGCTGGGTTGTCATCGAGATTGAATGGGATGCGGACATAGCAGCTTGTACGCTGGCCGTACATTTGTTGCTGTACATCGAGGCTGATAAGGCCTTCGTAGCCTGAGCTTCTTTCGTAGCCTATACCGCCTGGTGAGCCGGTACAGAGGCTCCAGGAGGAATCGTCGAAGGTTTCACCGCCTCTCCAGGCCTCGCCGATGTTGCCGGTGGGAATAAGCACCTGCTTTGTAGTGCTCTCAGCGATAAGGGCAGAGCTACCAATGATACTTCCCGACGTCTCAGGCAAGTGCGGTTCACTGCCATCGAGTGTGTAATAGATCTCACCGATAGTCGTAGTCATCGAAAGCATGTCACCTGCTGAAATCTGGCCACCGTGCTGATAAGAGCCATTGATGTGGAACACTGGGGGATCAATATCTGGATAAAGATTCTCGGAGCGCAGAATGTTGATAAGTGCGTAGTAGTTGGCTGCATTGTGAATAGCGGGGATGTAGTTGTTGATCACGTTGTCACGTTCCAGGACCCAGGAATCTTCACGAGTGAAGTAATAGTCGGGGCCATGCGGAGGCATTGGGTAATACGGATCGTCCGGATTGTTCGGGTTGCTGGGTATCGGAATTGTGCTTCCGTAGGAGGTACTCATTTGTGTATCACCCCAGCGGGCCGACTCGGCTACGATGGCCTTGTCGATCCAGTTGGCAATCTTAAGATAGCGGTCCTGAGAGGCGGTAGCGCTGAGGGCACCGCCATTGAAACAATGTTTATAGACGCGATCGGCAAAGAGAAGTCGGAACTCCTCGCTGGTGCGCATATTCTGGAAAACAGAGCCAGCTCCACCGGTTCTGTCGATGCGTGTGGCACCGAGGCCGTGTTTGTCGAGCACAATTTCCTGATCCCAGACGAAGAAGCGGTACTTGCCGTCACCGCTGACGGTATTGACGGCGGCATAGCCATTGTGGTGGGGCCAGTCCTCGGAGTCGGCGTAGAAGTGCAGAAGCATATAGTCGGCGAAGTTTTCGACATCGAGGTACTCTTGAATCTGTGTATATCCGTCTATGGTAGAGGGGTTGATCGATATCATGGTTCTCCAGCGGGGACCAGGACTGGAGAAGTCCTGATTGATTTCCCAATCTTCGGGTTCACCTCCGAGGTGGTCGGCTAAGAAGTCGTCTGATAAACGCTCAGTGAAGTTATGGAGGCCAAAGTAGAGGCCGTTGACGTAGAGGTGCACGAAGTTCCCGTAACTGGAGGGTTGACCCATGTCACGGAGGCTTTCTTTCATCCAGACGTCATGAATATACTGGGAGTCGTTGGGACGGTAGCGGCCCGCATCCCAGGATACAAGGCCCCAGGAATCAGTAAAGGAGGCGCGAAGGACGAGTTGGTTGAATTCATCCACGGGAGATTCGGGAAAGAGAGGGTACTTAAGCTTAGCTGGGCCATATTGGCTAGTGAAGGTCAGGCGCAGAGAATGTTTCTGCATGCGCTGAGGATAACGGCTGGCACCACCATGAACTTCAATTTTACAGTCTTCCTGAAATCCATTGGTGCCGTCGGGAAGGATATATTCTACCGAACATTTGCGCTCCCAACGTTTAAATGGATTGGCGTAGATACCGTTTTCATCATTGTTAGTAATAAAGTCCTCAGGTAACATCGCGATAGAAACAGTCGGTATGTCAAGCAGGGCGTCACGGACCGAGTATCCGGGCAGAGTATTGTTGACGACTCGTGGGTCCATCTCGTAATCAGACGGGATTTTGCCAGTGATATAGAAAACTTTAAATTCCTGTTCTTCTCCCCAATCACTCGGCCAGCCAACCGGATCTGTGGGCTGCTGAGCAACATCGTCAACAAAGATATAGGTGTGGGTGTCTATGTTTGTGGACTTCCAGTCCGGCTTGAATGCTATGGCTCGCAGGCACGTAGTCGTAGTTATCAGAATAGGAGCGTTATAGATTATGCCTGTTGGGACCCCATGCTGCATATCAAAAGGTTCACTGCCGTCAAGCGTATAGTATATTGTGGCACCCTCAGTCTCGGTGTTGATCGTGACGGAAAAAGGCAAATCGTAAAAACCACGGTCGTGACTGAATTTTATATCTTCAACAACACCTAAATAAGCGCCGTTATTCTCTTGGCCAGGCGTGGGATAACCAAAGAAACGCAGATTACCACTTGCATCGGGGTAACGGCCATAAGAGATATCAACAGTTTGTTGGCCAAAAGAGATACTATCAATCACAGTATTGGCATCGGTGTTAAAAAGACCAAGCTCTTCGCCTGCCGCGTTAATGTTAAAGTTCGTATGTAAACCTGTATCCTGCGTGTCACCATCAGCCCAAATCACAAGATATCCGCCAGCAGAGATCGTTGTTAGGGACGGATTATTATCGGGAATTTGCCATTTTGCCGGCTCAGCTAAATCATCGGTCAAATACATGCCTCCAACATCAATAGCTACTTGCCCGGCATTATAGATTTCAATCCAGTCATCGTATTCATCTTGCGGGTCCGCATATTTGCTGTTGTTGGAAGCCATAAATTCGTTGATGACCAATGGGATGTTCGACTGGTGCCAGTCCTCTGCCAACAGGGCAAAGTCAATCATTCCAACTTCTTCGTCACCGTTCAAATCTGCTAGACTGGCTGAAGCAGTTAACCACTGTTCGGAAAAAAGTTGCAGGTCTTCTGCATCGACTTTAAAGTCCCCGTTTAGGTCGCCTACCGGATGCGTAGCACCTTCTGAAGTAGTCAAAAGCATCGCAAGAAAGAGACCAAGCAGCAAATATATACTGCTTCTAAGCATGGCACATCTCCTTCCTCACTTCCGGCTGAAAAAGCTTATCGTAGGCTCACACGCATGACAAATAAGCCCCAACGAATACAGGAATTATAACATATAGCCGGCAGCCAAGTCAAGCATCACACACTGAGGTAATCGTCCCAATGATTGTGAGATTATTTTTTTGATTTTTACTCTTTAATGCCCCCCCGCTTCTAATCATTTATGAATCTACTCATGCCACGAGACACGCCTAACGAGCTACGAGTCACACACAACCATGAAGCCTCTAAAGAAACCTTGCTAAAAAACCGATAACAAATAATATGAAAGCAGAATTAGTCACATATAATTGCGAAGAACAGTCGATACAGGAGCAAAACAAGCCCCTCGCAGAAAAGGCGACTGGTATGAAGAAATGTCCCTTTTGTGCCGAGCAGATTCAGGCAGAGGCTGTCAAGTGTCGGTACTGTGGCGAGTTTCTTGACGGTTCCAGTCGTGCCGGCTCGAGGCCTCGGCAGAAAAAATGGTACTTTACCACACCAAGCGTGGTAATTGCATTGCTATGTCTTGGTCCGCTGGCCCTTCCGCTTGTGTGGCTGAATCCTCGTTATAAACCCGCCACCAGGGCGATCATCACTGTGATAGTTTTAGTTGTAACGATTCTTTGCATGTACCTGATGGCCTTCGTTTATCAGCAGTTGCTCAACCAGTTTACGGAACTGGGGATGTAGGACAGATTACTTGAGCCTATAACAGTAACGTAGGTTAGGCTTGAGCCCAAGCTATGCGGACGCAGCCATAGGTCAAGAACTATTGGAAACTGTAGATAAATGAGGCCTGCGCGCGCAGACTATCGGCATCTCCCGGTCCTCGATACTCTGTGCGCCAATGGGAAAGCTCAAAACCAACCTTAGCGTGTTCGTTGAACGCATAAATTGCGTTTCCAAACACGCAACAGTTCAGAACGCGGTCGCCTACATTTACATCGGCAGCATCTACATCATCAATGCCAGCACCAATATTAAAACACCAATTATCCCAGGGCCCTAAACCTATAGCGACCCAGCCCCCTTTGCTTGTGATTTCGTTACCGTGGTTTATAGTGACCCCATTAGCATCTTTGATTGGTCTGATGCCCTGACCTATACCGCCGAAATACGTGTTCAAGTTCTCTCCTGAGAATAACTCTCCCTTGATATTCAGCCAATCGTTTATTGGTTGCTCGATATCCAGATTGACCGACCAACTATGGAACTTTTTATGGGCGCCGCTTGTGGCAATGTCGTATTCTTCCTCGCCCCAGTGACCTGACAGCCCGACTTTAGTGGGTTTGTCATTTAGCCAAGGAAAGTTCAGGCCAACTCGACCTTGAACGGATGGAAATCCTGCGTCTTCACCGGATTCTGACCCTGTTATTGCGCTTGTTGTGCCGATAGTCCGCGCCACGGCACCCTGTAGCTCAAGCTTAATGTCACTATCCAAAGTCATGTCTTTCGTCAAACGTATTTGAGGACGTCTGTAGCCTATGTTTCCAGCATCCCAAAGAACCGTGTAGTTTAGAGTTGAAGGGTTCAAAGGTGAAAAGACATCCGAAGTCTGGCCTGCAAGGATGCTGAAATGCCTGTCGGGCCAATCCATCTGTAAGTAGGCATGTCTCATCTGAATCTTCGCCTTGTTCTCCGCAGCATTGCTTCCGTAGAAATCAAACTCAATACGCCCTGCCGCATGAAAATGATCGTCTTGTGGTCCGTTGATTCTCATGCCAAGCCTTGTTTCGTTTGCTGTCAGATTGAACTCGTTATCGCTTTTGTTCATGGCCTCAGAATTTACCCAAACAACATAGTTTCCGGGAGTAGTTCGTGAGCTGTCGTATGATGCGTCAGCTTTGATGAAACCATATATTTGTACATCCAGATTCGACCAGACGACTTTTTTGCTTTCCGAGTCCTTATCGCTATCAGGCGATGGTTTAGAAGTTGATGTCTCCGTCTTCTGTACAAGAGCTTCCTTGAGTTTTTCTACATCCTCTTCGAGGTTCTGCACTCTACTGCGAAGTTCAGCGTTCTCTTCAGCGAGCTGATTTTCACTATTCGGCCAACAGATATTTGTGATTGTTAGCAGTACGAGAGTCTGTAGAATTACACGGTTTTTCATGAGCTGTGCCTCTGTATTTCAAACTTGATCTTATTCCTTCCAGGAAATTTCAGGTTATACTACATATGGCACGTGATTCTGAAATAAAAACGTGCATTTTATTCGAATGCTGAACAGTGTCAAGCAATGTTAGGTAGGATTTCGGCGTGTGATACCAATCATAAAAAGAATATACGCTGCTGCCCAGACGGTTCGTCGCTCGTCGCCAGTTGCCCGTGACTCGTAAAACAAAATGAGTTTCGAGCGACGAGTCACGAGACACGAGCGACGAATATTTGCCAATCGTAACCTCCATGTTTTTCTTGCGTGCCTCCCCCGAGTCTTCTGTCCTGCTGCCTCGACTTGCGTCGAGAGACGCAGAGGCAGGCGAAGACAGAATCGGGGGCAGGCGAAAGCAAGAATGGGGGCTAAATACAGGAATCTATCCGGCTTGGTAATGAATATGAGGTAAACGGACAAAACGCATTTATTTTACATGGTCCGTATTACATCTGATAAGCATGGAGGGAAAAAGACATATTCGGTAGGTCAATTAAAGCAGAATTTATGTACCTACATAATAGTTGTTTGCCTTTCCTGCTGCGATCACTTCGCTCACACCGGGTTTTGGCACGCTGAAGCAGAAGCTCACTGCTCCTGCACCCAAATCTTCAATCCACAAGCGTCCACTGTGCATTTCAACCAGTTCTTTTACTACAACCAGGCCCAGAGGCCAGTTATCTACCGACAGCGTATCTGGTTTTTCTTTTGTCCAGGCATTGCGGTCAAAAAGCTTTTCCGGTTTTATGGCTCCCGTGCTCAGATTGCCGCTACGGACTTCCAGAGTAATGTCGCTTCCGATATCCGTAGCTCGTATTTCTACATGACTGTTTGCACACGAAGAACTCACAAGATAACCGACAAGATTATTTAACACTTGTCTTATTCCGCTTGGGTCGCCATTTACTGTGAGTTCCTTATCAGAAACAAAGTTGCTGATCTTAACGTTCTTCTTCTCTGCAGACGGTGATATCGCCTGCACGACCTCCACGACGAGGTCGACAAGGCTGTGTTCGGTCGAATTCAGTTGGATTTGGCCAGCGTCGATTTTCGCAATCTGCAGAAGGTCGTTGACGATACTTCTGGCCTTGTTAAGGGCTTTCGAGATGTCACCTTGTTGAGATTCGGCTTTAATGATTTCGTCGTTCAGAACCTTGCTCAGCACTTCTGAAACTCGGATCGCGAACTCACTTTTTAATTGGTTCTGCTGTTTCAGTTCCAGGTTTGCCTTTCTGAGTGCCTCCTCTACGAGAACACGTTCTGTTATGTCACGGGACGTTGCGACAATTCCTACCTGGCTTCCGTGGGAGTCTTTGATGACAGACCTTGAAAGAGAGACAGGAAATATGCTGCCATCTTTTCGCTTGTGATAAAAACCAACTTCAAGGGTTCCTTTAATAGATCGGGTTCGGAAGACACTTCTCGTATTGACACTTTCGAGCTTGCCTATCCAGAGGATATTACTAATTTTTCCGAGGACATCTTCTTGTTTATATCCGTAGGTTGCACAAAACGCTTTATTAACGAAAACAATCTTGTCATCCATGTCGGTGACGTAGATACTGTCACCTGTGCTTGTAATCGCCGCTGATAACAGACGCAGTTTTTCTTCGGCTTTTTTATGGCTTAAGGCGTTTTCGACTGTTATTGGAACTGTTCTGAGGTAGCTTCGCTCAGCATCTTTTACTATATAGTCATATGCGCCGGCCCTCCAGGCCTTGATAGCGATTTTCTCATCGCCGGCTCCAGTGACAACGATAACAGGCATATTTTTAACCAGACCCAAAATATCAAATGCAGTACCATCCCCAAGTGAGTAGTCAGTAACTACAATGTCAAAGTTCTCTGAACTTATTCTGCTTTTAGCCTCTGAAACAGATGCTGCTATTGTATAATCGTATGCAAGCTTTTCCTCCTCCACCAGTCGCCGGATGGCTAATTGGTCAAGCTTATCATCTTCAATAAACAGGATTTTGTACTTTTCGTTCCCCGTAATGTTATCCTGTGCATGGAAGCTGGCTTAAAGCCCAATATTGGCTAATCGTTCTAATAATCTCCACAAACTTTTTATAATCCAAGGGCTTTACTACGTAGCCTGCAATGCTAAGTTCAAAGCTTCTGAGTATGTCCTGGTCCTCCATAGAAGTGGTAAGCACGATGACAGGGACCCTTTTTAGTACGTTATCAGCCTTAATATGTTTGAGAAACTCGATGCCGTTCATCTTCGGCATATTTAAGTCTAAGAGGATGAGGCGGGGCCTTTTATTTGTCTCATTTCTCAGATAGTCCAGGGCCTCTTCACCATTGGCCGAGCGTACGAGGGTATCTTTCGAACCGATATCCTCAATTGCCCGTTTAACGGTCATCGCATCTACGCTGTCATCCTCAACTAACAATATTGGCTTCGAGCTTAGCACTATCTTTAGTTCCTAAATCCTGCTCCGGCAATTCGCTTAATGTCCAGTACAGGTCGATTGTTTTAATTGCCTCAACAAACTTTTTGTAGTCGACGGGCTTAACTATGTAACCAGCTACGCTAAACCTAAAGCTTTCAACGACATCGCGCTCCTCACTAGACGTAGTCAAGACTACAACAGGGATCTTCTTTAGTGCATCGTCATTCTTTGCAATTTTGAGAAATTCGATTCCATTCATTTTTGGCATATTCAAATCCAGAAGGATGACGCAAGGCACCTCATTGTTGTAGTCCCGCAGGTAACTCAGTGCTTCTTCGCCGTTGATTGCATGGGCCAGAGAGTTTGTGACCTTAAGATCCTTAAAAGCCCGCTTAACCGTCATTGCATCAATGCTATCGTCTTCAACTAATAATACTGATCTGGAGTTTCTCATCGTTAACCCTCTCTTCTTGCTTAGACAGTGTGAAAAGGAATGTACTTCCTTCACCAACTTTTGACTCAACCCAGATTTTTCCTCCATACATTTCGATAATCTTTTTAACGACCGTAAGGCCAACACCGGTACTTTCAAATTCATCGCGTGGCGACAAGGTCTGAAACATTTGGAAGATCTTTTCAAAGTACTTTTCTTCAATTCCGGGACCATTGTCAGCTATACTGAACTTCCACCAGAAGTTATCTTCTTCTGCACAATCGATTTGTATGTGACCCTGCGGTTTATCCATATATTTGATAGCATTGCTGAGTAGATTTTGAAAGACCTGAATAATCCGCGTGTTTTCACATTTGATTCGGGGGAGTTCCTGTACGGTTGTAATTTTGATGTTTTCCGGAGGCACAATCATATCGATGACATCTGCTACAACCTCGTTAAGATTTACCCAAACCATTTCTTCCCTTACGCGACCGATTCTTGAATACTGCAGGATTCCATCAATCAGGTTTTGCATGCGGTCGACCCGATTGAGAAGCAGGTTGAACTGCTCCTTAGCATCTTGATCGAGTTTTTCCACGTAGTCGCCTGATATCCAACTTGCGAGTGTCTTAATGCCTCGCAAGGGTGCTTTGAGGTCATGTGAGACTATATATGCAAAATCTTTCAGCTCTTTGTTAGCACTTTCCAATTGGTTCAGAAGTTGAGCCTGTCGTTCTTCGGCCTTTTTACGTTCAGAGATTTCTTTTGTCAATTTTTCATTTGCATCAGTAAGCTCTGCGGTGCGGTCCTGAACTCTGACCTCCAATTGCTCGTTGGCACTGACCAAAGCAGAGTCACGTTCCTGGATTTGCTCCAGCATGTCGTTGAACGAGTCTATAAGCAAGCCTACCTCATCGTTGCTCTGTTTCAAAGCTCGAGTCGAGTATTCTTTCTTTTCGGAGACGGTCCTTGCAACCTTAGTAAGATTCTGGATCGGCACGGAAATTATGCGCTGAAGCCTGGATGAAACGATGTATGCCACGAAGACGGCTAATCCGATGACGGCAACAACTATGGTTGTATTACGCTTGAACATCACACTCAATGGTTGTAAATCAGACCAAAGGGCAACTGTGCCAATCCTCTCTCCGTCGAGAACTATGCCTTTGTGTACGGCCACAAAGCCTTCACCAAACCGATAGCCATCACCTTGTGGCGTAAACAGTTCAAAGTTAGGTGGTGTATCATTAAGCTGGTATTGAGCAAATATCTTGCCGTCTGCTGTATAAACACGTGCATAAACAATGGAAGGCTCTGCTCTGAGGGCCTTTAGGCTTTCTTCAGCGTCCTGCACATCTTCAAAAGCCAAAGCTGCTTTGCATGTATCTGCTATCATCGCCGCCTGTGTTGAAAAGTGCTTTACCATATTGCTACGAAGAAAGATGCGTTCATATACAACGAAGGAAACACCAACTGACAACAACGCAGCGATGCATGTCAACATGATAATTGACATTAACTTTTCTTTTATTGTCAGATTGTAGATGTTAAGCATAGTCATGCTTTAACTTAACTTGGACAATTTTCTTTTTTCGTTACTCGATAACTCTTTTGGCCAGGCGCAACAGCTTTGACCTTATCTTAAGCTCGTCTTGTTTGGCGGCCTTGACATTAATTTCGAAACGGACTTTTTTCTCTTCCATTATGAAATTTATGATACCGCCGGCATCAAGGAAGCCATCCATATCTGCGACCGTCAGGATGTTGTGGTTTCTGATTAAATTCATGATCTCAAAAACATACTTTTTCTCAGATGAGCAGATGAACAACAGATGGCATTTTCTAATGATTTCGATCTGAGGATGTAACTGGTCTTTGCGCTTATGGTCGGACTCTTCCAACTCATCAATACCTTTGAAACGCTTTATTGTAACGTTCCTAGCCCTGACCTGTTTGTCCTTAAGCACCTCAAAGACATCTTTGAATGGGTCTTTGCCAATAATGCCAATAATTAATGGCTCATTAGCATCGCCCAAATCTTGCGTTGGCCAGTCCACGAACTTTATAAAGTTGAACAGGAACGCAGCCTTGACATTATACTCCTGGCTTTGTGTAGACTCGGCGTGAATGCACGGAGCAATTGCCATGATACACAAGGTCACAAACAGAATCGTTAGACTGTATGTTTTAACTTTCATCAGTTCGCTATTATCCGATTTTTTGTATTTAACCAAGTCTACAGGTTAGCGTGTTCTATAGATAGCCCAAACACCAACAGCAGGGGCATGTGAGCGGAAATCGCCGGCGCCCTTTGTCTCTATGTAGTTCCGCTTGTTGAGATCCTTGTCAAAAAGACCAAGTAGATTGTAGCCAGTCAAACCGATTGTGAGGTTGTCGCTCGGCTTATATTGCAGACCGAGGTTCAGATAAACGTTGGCACAATACGCTCTCTCCCACCCTGGTACGATGACTGGGTGCTGAAGTGTGTAGGGAGTTCCATCACCGTAAGTCCCAACAGTGGTGGCAGCACCAGGGCCGGTGTAGGGATAGTACTCGTCAAAATCCTCCATTCCCGGGAATCCCCAGTAGATACGTAGCGATGCGTCGAGGGTCAAGTTGTCATCAAGCTTGTGTTGAGCCGTTAACTTGGTTATATGATTGGACCAGTTGGTCAGGTTATTGCTGTAACCGTATGGCTCGGCGGTGATATACGTTGTCGGCGCATTGGGGAAAGACGACATTCGGCTCGGCTCCATGTCAAAGTCATAAAGTTTTGTATATCCATGTGAGATAGCCAGACGGGTCTTCTCGGTATGGTAAGAGGCCTCGAGTTCAATGCCATACTCCCTTTGCGTACCGGCGAGGCTACTTTGAAAAGTACTCTCATCCCATGAGATTGCTTGCAGGTTATAGTGGACGAATACCGATGCGGCGAGGTCGAGATTCTTGGTCTGCTGCCTTTCGTAACGGAGTTCAACACTATCAAGAATTTCGGGGTCGCTGATGTTGCCGCTATTTGGGTCCATGGCCTGAGCCTTCATTTCTTCTTCAAAATTTGCGCGTACCGATCGAGACCACATCAGTTTCCATGTGTCTCTATTGGTTGGCGTGTGGACTATTGCCGCACGGGGCGAGAACATCCAGTCAGTATATGTATGGTCATCGAGGCGGGCGCCGATGAAGGTTGTCCACCTGTCGTTGATATTCCATTGATGTTCGCCTAACAACGAGTATAGATTGGTTGACCAGCGCGGCATAGAACCCAATCGTGCGCAGACCGGATCCACATAAGGCCAGCCGGGACTCTTCATGCCAAGCTCCAGGTGTGAGAACTCGCCACCGAAGGCAATTTTGTGCCGGTCATTGGGTTGCCATCGCAATAGTGCCTTACCCTGGTACTCGTCTTCGCGATATGCTTCACTTAAATTGTTGCCCCATAATCGCTCAAAATCAAACATGTCATAGCTAAATGCATAATCGATGTCGAGATTTTCGGCCAGTTCCTGGTTATATCCGATATAGCCGGTCGCCTGCTGGTAGCTGTAGAAGTTGGGATTCCAAGGTAGTATCTGTGTCGATGTATCACTGTTCCACCACATATTATTCCATTCAGACCATCCCCATAGGTGGCGGGCTATAACACCTGTGTGTGGTGCAAACTCTTTGCCGCCACGTGTGTAACGTGCCCAGATATCCCAGTTGCCTCTTTTTATCTGAGCGTGCAGCTTTATGGGTGATTGATCCCTTGCACTCGCTCCGTCATTACCTAAGGGAGCGTTTAACATTGGTTCACCCGCCTGAGTTCCATCGGCTGGCAGACTATAAGCTGGTGGGCCATGATGAGGGGGCGGAGTCGACTCCCAAGAATAGTCCGAACTCACAGGGAAAGTAAATGGGTAAATCTGGGGAGCATCGTACTTATCGGCACCATTATATTTGCCAATACCGGCATACATGAACAGACCTCCATCATTGTCGTCGAATGGCCGGCCGTGCTTCCACTCACCTGAATAAAATTCTTCTATAGTACCCATGCGACTGGAAACTTCGGTTCCCTGAAATGTCTCGGCGTTGAATGTAACGATGTTAATTACCATCGATACGGCGCCTGGACCATACAGAGCTGAGCCGGGACCACGCACGATGTCAATATGATGAATGTCACTGAGCAGAACCATATCCTGCTCGCTCAACGCACCGAAGTGGGTGCGCTCATTCATAACACGTCCATTAACAAGCATCAGATATTTATCGTTACGGTCGGAAATGATCCCGCGTAGGCCCATAACATCGGCTTCCCAGTGGTGTCGCATCCATTGAAGGTTGGGGACGTAGATGTCCAGCAGCTCATACAAGCTTCGGGCACCGGAAGCCAGTATTTGTTCCTGTGTGATTTTGGTCATGGCTGCCGGGACTAACCTTGGCGATGTATGTGTCAACGTAGCAGATGACTCAATCGTCACCTCCATCAATTGCTCAAGAGACATTTCATAAAGCTCCGCTTGTGTGTGAGTAGGTTCCTGTCGAGCGTGCGATTGTACGCTTAGGATACACGCAAGCACTATGGCAAGCCCAAATTTGTGCCATGTTGTCAATATGTGTCCTTGTGTGAACATGATTCTTTCTCCAAATCCAGTTTAACTTTTCCTCAATTTTTCGATTCTCACCATAACGATTGGTTTACATTTAGTTTATTTTTTGCGGTGCTTGATCTTCATGGAATGCCAAAAAGAAGTTTGTAATAACTGAAATTAGTTCGTTCATAAGTTCTCTTCTAAACAATGTATCCTGTGCATAACTTGTGTTTTAGCAGAACTATCGGCATATCAAAGAAGGCGGTTTCGGAAAAAAATTGTTTTAGTGCAAAGTTATCGTGAATTGTCAGGTTATATTTCCGGACGTTGCAGGAGAATGTTTTTGGAAAAGCCCCGTATCTCCGGCGATATGCAAGGTTTTCACTGAATGTACCGGTCTAACAGAAAGACGATTATTGTATTTTTAAGATAGCCAACCACAGAGGATGCCAACAGACATAAAACGCTGCTGAATATGGCGGTCCTCGATAGTATAAATGTTTTGGGACGTTTTGAATGGTACTATGGGATAGTGCTACTAAGGATGATGAGCTTCGGGGACAGAACCCTGCTGTTGCCTTGAGGTTATCTGCTCACCGGCGTGGCGTGTTTGTTTGCTTTTAACTCACAGTTTTAACCTGCTTCATTGCAGTCTGCAATTGACCAAGCAGATACTCCTTATCCGGACCTCCAAGATGCTGCCAAGGCATAATCTCGTCTGAAGCAAAGTACTTTTGCGCCTCGTCTTCTATGTCCCTTCCAAATTCCTGAAAGGCTCTCTGCCAGAGTTCGTAGTTAAAACACTCATCCCACAAATCGAATTTTGCGCCGGCCTGCCATGCAGCTTCGATAACGTCAGCATTATGTCTTTTGCCCCGGCCCATCGCTGACTCCAATATGCTGCGGTCTATGTCGTGGAATTTAAACTGCAGGAACCTTGCCTTGAGTTTCCTTTTATTGTCCAATATAAGTCGTTTCGCTTGTTCAAAATATGACTTTGGTTTTTGAGCAAGCCAGCTAAATGGTGTGTGAGGTTTAGGGACAAGCCAACTGATAGTGACGTTGACTTGGCCTGTTTTGCCGTCCACTTGTGTCCGCAGCTTAGCCAAGCGGTATGACAGCTCAACAATTTGTGTTATGTCTTCTGTCGTCTCACCGGGTAGGCCGACCATGAAGTACAACTTTAATTTGTGCCAGCCAGCACGGTAAGCTGCTTGCACCGCAGCAAAAAGATTCTCATCCTTGATAGGTTTATTTATAACTTTGCGAAGTCTTTCGCTGGCAGCTTCGACGGCAATTGTAAGGCCGCTTTTCCTGACCGAAGTCAACAGCTTGGGTATTAACCGAAGCTGACGGTCGATACGCAAACTCGGCAGTGACAGTCCAACGTGTTTATCGTGAAAATATGTGTTAAGTTTTGTGACTAACTCACTTAGCTTCGGATATTCTGCGCTGGACAGACTCAGCAGGCTGATGGTGTCAAAGCCGGTTGAATGATAGCAAGCAGTGGCAATTTCTATAATTTTTTCAATACTGCGATAGCGGACAGGCCTTCTGCAAAAGGTCGCCTGGCAGAATCGACATCGGCCGGGACAGCCGCGCATAATCTCAACGCTGACCCTCTCGTGAACGGCTTGAACAAATGGGATTATAGGCCGAAGTGGCACCGGAGCGTTTTCAAAGTCCTCGACAACAGCATTTATGAATTGAGCGGGCAGATGAGTCAGCTTTGGTCTAAATGATTTTATTTTGGCTATATCGTATTCAAACTCGTAAAAACGTGGCGCGTAAACCCAGTCGAATTTTTCAGCAGCCCGGAGAAGGATTTGTTGTTTTGTCACTCCGTCATTTTTACCGCGCCTAATCAGATCTATCAGCTCGGCTACAGCCTCTTCACCCTCTCCGAGGACAAATAAGTCAATGAACTCAGCTATTGGTTCACAACAGTTCGACATTCCACCGCCGGCAATTACCAGCGGCTCGTCCTCAGTTCGGCTGCTGCTTCTTATATTGATGCCGCCGAGGTCGAGCATGTTAAGAACATTCGTGTAGCAAAGCTCGTTTGTAAGACTAAAGCCAACGACATCGAAACTTTTTAGTGCTGCTTTCGACTCCAAACTAAATAAAGGGATTTTCTTATCTCTTAGTACTTTCTCTGCATCAATCCAGGGTGCAAAGACTCGCTCGGCAGCCACATTTTCGATTTTATTAAGAATATCATAGATGATCATCAAGCCGGGATATGACATTGCAACTTCGTAGATGTCGGGAAAGCACAACGCAACTGTGAGGTCACAATGCGCCAAGTCCTTTTTAACCTGGTTTATCTCGCCCCCGATGTACCTGCCGGGCTTGCGAACAAATGGCAGAAACTCTTGTTCAACACGATCGGTCAAAATTGATATTTCTTTGCTGCGCACGGCAGCATTATAAATTGATTATTGACTAATTTCTATTGATTATTATCCACTTATCCACTATCAAATCTTATACGTAGAAAAGGTTTCTTATGAAAAAAAGAAGTAGCCAGATTGGCATCGCAATCTTCGTATTCTCTTTAGTCGTGCTGCTATATTTTTTTGTTGGCACAAGGAGGAACGTAGAGACCGATAGCGGCTACAGAGTCGCCATGGGAACATTCGTCCGGGTAGTTGCTATAGCGCCAAACTCCAAAACAGCACATACATGCATTAAAGCTGCACTGTCGGAGATTAACAATGTTGATGCGCTAATGAGCGACTATAAAAGCGATTCGGAAATAAGTTTTGTAAACAAGTTTGCATTTGAACGCGCAGTCAAGGTTAGCGAGCCAACCTATGAGGTCCTTCAAAAAAGTATCGAAATGAGCAAACTGACCGATGGAGCCTTCGATATTACAGTTGGCCCATTAGTTGACTTCTTGCGCTCAGTAGAGGAAAAAGGAGCTGCTCTTAGTGAAGAGGAGATTGCGAAAGCTAAGTTAAAAGTTGGCTTTGAAAAGATTGAACTCGACGCTCAGAACAGAACCGTTCATTTTACCGTTGATGGCATGCGATTGGATCTTGGCGGTATCGCAAAAGGATATGCAATCGATCTGGCGGTTGATACAATGAGAAAACACAGGGCTGTCGGAGGAATGGTAGACATCGGAGGGGATATCCGATGTTTTGGCGTTGCTCCAAATAATGGAAACCGTTGGCGAATTGGTTTGCAGGACCCTAACGAACCTGTAGACGAATTTGGCACACGCGAGCCTCTATTGGTTTTGAAATTGACAGAACGAGCCATTGCCACCAGCGGCGGTTACAGGCGTTTTGCCCTGATAGATGGGAAAAAGTACAGCCATATCATCAACCCCACAACTGGAACAAGTGCTGAGGGTCTGGCAAGTGTGACAATTATAGCCGAGAAGGCAATCGATGCAGATGCGCTGGCGACAGCGGTCAGCGTAATGGGCACTGAAAAAGGTCTTGTCCTGATAGAAAAGCTGCCGAATACTGAGGCCCTTCTCATGCCTTCACAATTTTTGCATCAGATTATAAAAACGAGCGGCGCGGAAAAGTTTGTAAGATAATGATAGCAATCAAACCAGGTGGCACATTGTGGTCAATTATATCACAAGTTGCTTTTTAATCAGTCGGACTAACGAATCTTTTAACTCGGGATGTCTTGGAACGGGTGCTTGCTTGCCGTTTTTGGGATTTGCATATATGTCATGCTTGCTGCCATGCCTTTTCAGATAACAACCGCTTTTAACAAGGTCCTTTATCAGGGCATTTCGTTTCACACTTCGACTCCCAGTTCCATGTTCTTGGTGCCAGCGTGCTTATCTTCAACATCATATTCCTGAAGCATCATACGGTATGCGTCTATTATATTTTCCTTAAGTTCTTCTAAGGTTTTGCCCTGGCTAAAGACGCCTGGAATCTCCTTTAACTTCCCGACAAACCAGTCATCATCCTGCCAGTATTCAAGAGTAAAAACCCTTTTCATTCTTTATTCCTTTCGCTCTTAATAAAGCTAATTCTTTGGATGTCGTGCCCTTGGTTGGAGGTTTAGCCGTCTATATGTCTAAAATCCGAATTTTATCAGATTTGGTTTATAATGCCAAACAAAAAGGGCTGCAAGCTGATGCTCACAGCCCTTTTCAATTCTGCCCAAGCTATTCATCATACATGCTATACGCTACACGCTATCCGCTATTCAAAATGTTCTGCGTCTGCGCAGCCAGCCGACAAAACCTACACCGATGCTGCCAAGTATGAGAGCGCCAGGTGCAGGAATAATCTCAGGTTCACCCAGCCTCACAAGGTACATGTCCTTGCCTCCAGACCCATACGAATAGGTTGTCGCCCCGACGATGTAGCCACCGTCGAAGGTCTGATCGATGGAGAATCCTGCGTCATACTCGGTGCCCCCGAGCATCAGATCCCACTGTGGCAAGCCGTCTGCATCCGTTTTCACAAGCCATATGTCTGCGTCCGATGTGTTCTTATACGTCCACCCGGCAAGTACATACCCACCATCCGTCGTCTGCACAACGTAGGAGCCTTCATCGTTGAGACCGGCGCTGTCAAAAGTCCGTTGCCAAATCAGATTGCCGTCCGCGTCGGTTTTGACAAGGTAGGCATCGTAGTCGGCACCTATTCCATTGGCATAACCGCCGATGATATACCCGCCATCACTTGTTTGCTGCACGGCTTGCCCGCATTCTGAATTAGCCCAGCCAAAGGTTCTGTCCCATTGCAGAACTCCATCCACGTCTGTCTTGAGTAGCCATAGGTCGTAAGATCCTGATCCATAAGAATTCGTGCAGCCCGTCACTATATATCCTCCGTCGCTGGTCTGTCGGATGGACCTCCCCTGGTCGTCGCCGGCTCCGCCGAAGGTCCGCTCCCAGACTGGATTCCCGGCAGAGTCTGTCTTGACCACATAGTAATCGTATGGTTCTCCAGGTTCTGACCTAGGCGAGGTATATCCAGCCAACACGTATCCCCCGTCAGAGGTTCTCTCGACCCATTCGCCAAAGTCTGCACCGGCCTGTCCGAAAGCCTTCTGCCATTGCAGGTTTCCGCCTGAATCGGTCTTGAAGAGGTACGCATCAACATTGCCTGCCCCGTATGAATACCGGCCGGTCGTGATGTAACCGCCGTCGGGCGTCTGACGCGTTCTATGCCCTGAGTCATAGCCGGTTCCACCATATGTATTAGCCCATTGGGGATTACCCATGGAATCCGTCTTGACCAAGTACGCATCCCCACTGCCAGCGCCGTATGAATACGTTCCACCTGCGATGATGAATCCTCCATCTGCTGTCTGCCTAGCGGATCTTCCCTCCTCATTGTAGATACCACCATATGTCCTTTGCCATAGTATGCTCGGTGCCGCATTGACACCCTCGGGCAGAGCTAGCACAACACACATGAAATACAAACATACTGTAAGTACATTCTTCATCTTCACACTCCTCCGAAATTTAAGTTGTTATTTTCTTTGACCTGAAATGGTCAATCAAGGGCTTTAATGGATTCCTGCTTTCGCAGGAATGACAAGCCAATTACGCTCCTCGCAATGATGCATTGCGGAATTTTCATCTCATAGGCCGTCACCTCCTCTCCAACGGTCTTATGGCCGAAGACTCATCGAAAAATAGTACTGGTGTTCCCTCACCTTCCCCTCCCTGGGGTGATTTTCCGATGGAGTATATCAAGAATGATGCAAAAATCAAGAATGTTATAGGACTTTTTGGAAAAAATGCTGGTTAATGGCAAATTGTCACAAAAAACCGGCGTTGAAAACGCTGTTTAAATATCAGGAATAGTGATTAACACTATCGGTGGCATGTCCACGCTGGCGTGGACATATTTTTATGCGATGGATAACCATACCTGCACGGGTGTAGACATACAACCTACCCTTATGGATGGAGATGTTTTATCACTGGCTAAACACGTACCACAGCTTGCTGCAGAGAAATTCATTAAGAATAAGAATACCTAAGTATCTTGGGTATTCTTATTATCTAACCCAACACATGCAGAGTCGATAATCTACAATCCCTAATCTGTCAAAGTCGAAGGTGGATAGGGGCTATTGATTCCTGTATAACTAATGATACAACGCAAGAGATATAGAAGAGAAGAATGTTATTACCGCGAAACCCGTACCGATTGTAGTCGATGGAGCAGCAATCCAGCCGTTTTAGCAGCGCTTGCTGGACTCTTGCTTGCGCAGGAGTGACAGTATGTTTGTTTCATTAGTTATTCAAACATCAATAAGTACAAGAATACCTAAGTATCTTAGGTATTCCTACTATCTGGCCTAATACAGGCGGAGTCGATTTTCAAATTGATGGATGAGGCGTTGCAAGGATGAAGGGAGAAACCAGTAATAACTCTCCTCCGCCAAGCGCTTCGCAAATGCAGTAATTGTGGAACTAAACATAGAAGAACCCCCCGATAAATCGGGGGGCTAAATACTACGAACCACGAATCACGATTCACTAACCACGAATTCGGCGGCTTTGCCAACGTGGATAATCACCTTAGTTGGGCATTTATCCATAGCGGCCTTAGTCTCTTCGCTCGGTTTATATTTACTATAATCTAAGCGGGCTAAATTGTCCTCCATGGAAAATATGTCACTTTGTTTGGCGCATAAGCCACAACCGATACAGCCAACTTTGCAGATTGTGCGTGTCACCTTGCCGGCTTCTCTGCTGCTGCAGGCAACGGTCATCATATTCTCATGGCTAAAAGGCACCATTTTAATCAGGTCCCTTGGGCAGGCCTTCGAACAGGCTGTACAGCCGGTACATTTCTCATAGTCAACCGTAGCCAGACCATCGACCATGTGTAGTGCATCAAATTTGCACGCCTCTACACAATCGCCGAAACCAAGGCAGCCGAACGTGCATGCCTGCGCATTAGGTAGTGCATTTGCAGCGATACAGGTTTCTATGCCTTGATATTCTGCATAGTATGTTTTGTCAGCAGTATGCGCACGGCAGTGCACGATTGGTCTATGGTGTGGACCTGAGTCGCTGACCTGCAAATTCAAAATGTCCGCAATCTTCTGTGAAGTTTGGGGTCCGCCCGGTGCACATTTGCCGAGCAGCTCCGGGTTTTCCAGGACGGCTTTCGCATATTGAGCGCAGCCGGCAAAGCCACAGGCTCCGCAGTCAAGATTTGGCAAGGCTTTGTGGATTTGCTCAACCTTGGGGTCAACTTGAACCTTCAGTTTCTCGCTTGCGATTAGTAGGCCAAGTGCAAAAACACTACCCAAACCCAACATTGTCAGACCAGCAGGCCATAGTTCGTGAAGCGTAATGAAAAATGCTATATACGAAATATGAGATACGAGATACGCTAAAATCATCTAATCATTCCTGCAAAGCCCATAAAGGCCAGAGCAAGCAAACCCGCTGTAATCAAAGTAATCGGAGCGCCCTTGAGAGGAGCCGGTACATCTGCAAGGTTTAGATTTTCACGGATGCCGGCCATGATGCAAATTGCCATTGTAAAACCGATACCCGCGCCGAAACTAAGAACCACTGCTTCAAGTAGGTTGTCAACACCCCAAAGGTTGATGAATAGACATAATCCTAAGATCGCGCAGTTGGTGGTAATCAACGGCAGAAAAATGCCAAAGCTATCATACAACGATGGAAAGAACTTTCGTAGATACATTTCAACAAGTTGTACTGCACCGGCGATGACCAATATGAAGCAGACATATCGTGTAACCTCTAAATTCATCGGCATCAGTATCAAATGGTCGATGAGCCAAGTGAGCGTGCCGCTGAGCGTGACGACAAAAGTTACGGCCAATCCCATGCCAAAGGCCATATCGATTCGTCCAGACACGCCAAGATAAGGACAGATGCCAAGAAATTTCGTGAAGACAAGATTATTCACAACAACGATGGATATAAAGCCCATAATTAAAATATTAATAGTATTCATATTGTTCTCATAAAATTAAATATCGAAAAACAAATATCAAAATTCAAAATGCTCTTTAGAAAAGATGTCATTTCGACCGTAGTAAGTGCAGCGAACGGAGTGGAGAAATCTGGGTTAGAAGCGCTGTTGCACACAGATTTCTCGACTTCGGCTCCTTCGGAGCCTCCGCTCGAAATGACCTTGTTGTAAAAGTTTCCACAAAGCAAATTTAGAAAATAATATCTATATCTTACATTTAATTCCTGGTTCTTTTTGTTATGGTGTTTACTAGTCCAAGTAAAAGTCCCAAAGTTAAAAATGCTCCTACGGGCATACTCATAGCAGCCCAGGGCACAAAGGCAGATGGCATAATCTGTTGCTCAAATACTTTGCCTGTCGAGAGCAGCTCTCTGACAACAGCCAAGACGCACAGCGTCAAAGTGAAGCCGACCCCCATTCCAATCGCATCTATGATACTAACGACAAGCGGATTCTTGCTGGCACAGGCTTCAGCTCGACAGATTATTATGCAGTTTACGATAATCAGAGGAACATAAGGGCCAAGCATCTCGCTCATTCTTGGAAAATACGCTTTCAAGAACAAATCCGCTATCGTGACGAAGGTCGCTATCGTAAGGGTAAACATCAAGATTCGCAGATGCGGCTTGAGCAAATTGCGCATCAAGCTTACGACGATGTTGCTGCAGGTCAGCACGAAAATAACACACAGCCCCATAGTCAAAGCCGGCTTGACCGCTGCGGTGACCGCCAATGTTGGGCACATTCCCAAGAGAAGACGGAAGACCGGATTCTCTCGCCACAATCCAGCCAAGAAAGTCTTACTGTAAACGTCAGTCTTTACTTCATTTTCCGTTGTCACTCGTAAGCAACCCTTCTTGGAGCATTTGCTCTCTAATCCGTGTTATGTAATGACTTATTATTTTAACAACCGCTTCGCTGCTAACTGTTGCACCGGTGATGGCAACGATTTCAGAATCGATTTTTTCCGTGTCACCTGCTTTTATCAGTATCAGCTTGCCGGCAGGTGCGCCTTTGAACTGGTCTTTATAATAGCTGTATTTGATCTGATCTCCAAAGCCAGGAGTTTCATTACTTGCCAGGCAATCAAAGCCAGCCAACTTTTTGAAATCTTTGCCAACTGCAATGACTAGTTCGATCTTGTCGGCAAAACCCGATCCGGCAGCAGTGAAACTCCACCCGACACATTCTTTTGTTTCTGAGATTGCTTTGTAGACTGTGATATTGATAGTTTTGCCACGGATACCCTGAACTTCAACTTGCTTATCCAGCGGTACGAAGTCGTTGGCATCCGGCAACAGACCGCCGGCAAGACGATTGAACTTGTTGATTTTATTTTGCTCTATTTCGGGTGACAGCGAAGCGTTGGTCACTGCTATCAGAAGGCCGAAACAAAATGACGCAACAATAAGCAGCCAGCTTTGTTGTATAAAGTATTTTAAGCTACGCACTCGGTTTTCCTCCTGCCGGAACTCGCTTGCAGAGCCTGTCAATTAATGGTGTCACCACATTCATTAAAAGAACAGAAAACATCAAGCCTTCAGGATATTCTCCAACGATTCTTATGAGCATGGTTATTGTTCCAACGCCAATCCCGAAAAGCCACATACCTCTTCGAGTCAGAGGCGCTGTTACGGGATCGGTCGCTATAAAAAATGCGCCCAGAAGCAATGCTCCACTACTTAGATGAAAGAGTGGATTCACATAAGCATTCGAATCTATTAAATACGCTATTGTTGCGAAGACAAAAGCTGAAAGTAATACAGCCGCAGGAATGTGAAAGTTGATCGTTCGTCTTACCAACAGATACAGTCCGCCAATGAGCAGCGCGATTGCGCTGGTTTCACCGAGGCAGCCGCCGACTTCGCCTTTAATTGTAGCTTCAAGTTGTCCTCGGCTGTAGCTATCTGCGCCAGTATCGTTTTTGATAGCTGTCTTGCTCCAGGCTAATGGCGTAGCCTGTGTTCTTGCATCAATCACGTTTTCCTGATTAATTCGGGGCATCTTCGAGTCAATTGTGGCTGGAGCAGTCCAGGTTGTCATTAGCATACCAAACGAAGCGGTTAAGAAGGCTCTTCCAACCATAGCAGGATTAAAGATATTTGCACCCAATCCGCCGAAAACCATTTTGCCAATCGCGATAGAGACAACACTGCCGATTATGGCGGCCCAAACAGGAAGACTCGGTGGAAGTGATAGCGCAAGTATGATACCCGTTACGACAGCGCTGAAGTCATCGAGTGAGTTAGGCTTGTTGCGTATTAAATTGCACAGCCACTCAGTGACAACGCACGAAAGAACACACGTAGCTATCAGAATTAGCGCATGAAAGCGAAAAAAATAGCCAGCCGCAGCCACAGGAAAGGCAAGGGCGATTATGACATCCGCCATCACACTGCGTGTTGAAAGACGCTGGCTAATATGTGGTGCACTTGAGACTGTGATGTCTTTAAGCATCGAAGTTCTTCCATGCAGAAAGCTGCGTTACTATCGAAGCCAAGAGCTAAGCCGGCATTTTTTTCCTTTGTCTTGCCAGAAAGATTTTTCCTGTTTTGATATATCCCGTCAGTTCTATATTCGCAGGGCAGACGTAGCTGCAACAACCACATTCGATACATGCACTGATGTAATATCTTTCCGCTACATCCAAGAGGTTGTTTTTCACTGCGTGAGCAATTTTTGTCGGATTCAGGTTCTCCGGACAAGCCTGTATACATCGGCCGCATCGAATACAAGGAGTCTGACGCCTTTCGTATTTAGCTTTGCCGATTTGTTCTTTTGTAAGAACAGTAATAGAGCCGGTCGTTTTCGTAATCGGTGTAGTCAAATCAGCAATCGCTATCCCCATCATCGGCCCGCCGATGATGACCTTCGCGGATTTTTTTGTGACTCCTCCACAGAAATCTATCAAGTCCTGGACGGGCGTACCTACCGGAACATAATAGTTGCCGGGCTTTGCAATTGCTTCTCCCGTTACAGTAACAACTCTATAAGTCAACGGAGAACGATCTATTATTGCTTCGGCAATCGCTGCACTTGTAGCGATATTAAGGACCACCAGTCCGATAGCAGGAGGAATGCCGCCGGTAGGCACTTGTTTATCTAAGATAGCTTTTATAAGCTGCCTTTCGCCACCCTGGGGATACTTTGTCTTGACCGGTACAACTTTTATATTGTGACCGTTGTTGAGGGCGCTCAGTGCGCTGTTCATTGTTTCTATTGCCTCAGGCTTGTTGTCTTCGATGGCGATAAAGACGTGGGAACAACCACAAGCTCTCTGAGCAAGCCTTATGCCCGCGATAATCTGATCTGTCCATTCCAGCATAATTCGATAATCACATGTTACGTACGGCTCACACTCGCAGCCATTGATTATCATCGTGTGTTTAGGCAGTCGTGGATTTGGCTCGATCTTTACCCTTGTCGGAAATCCTGCTCCGCCCATTCCGACGATACCGGCTTGACGAACAGCATCGCATATTTGTTCCGACGAGTAGTTATTCTCATTAAAATTATCCGGCAGATTAAAGGACATACGTTTTGGTCGACTGTGTGGATAAGCCTCAATGATTACTGCTTGGCTTCGGCCCAGAACTGCGTGGGAACGTAAGCCAACTTCTTTTACCTTTCCATCGATTGGTGAGTGAACGGGAGCAGAGACAAACGCGTCCGAGTCGCCGATTTTCTGTCCGGCCATGACCGCATTTCCTTTTCGAACCAGCGGCTGGCAAACAGCACCTGTGTGCTGACTAAGCATCACGGCAACCTCTTTTACGTCTGGTCCAGGCTGAATTTGACTATCGCGCGTGAGGTGTTTGCTTTCCGGAGGATGTACTCCGCCTCGAAAAGAACGCCTGCCTTTCGTGTCAACTACCATTATTGAAAAGTCCAAATGTTATTTCTTGTTGCCGATGCGTCTTTCCACAGCTTTTACGGCCAAAATTACGCTGAAAGTTGCTAATGAGGCCAGCAGAAAACCCAGGGCTGTATGATACTCTCTGGTCTTGGTTGACGTCGTAATGATTGTCTCGAAGATTACCAAACACGCGATAAACATAATGATCGGTAACAAAAATGCAACAACGACTTTACGGGCTATGGAATTGTTCGTATCTGCAAGCTCTTGGTAAATCATCTGGCAGTTGTGCTTTTGGTTGCAACCTTGACAGAATTTTTGTTGGGACATAGTTTTCTCTACTGTTCAAAGAAATAAGATTTATAATATAAGCGCCTGTGATTTGCAAACAGAACTTTTAACAATCAGGGGGTGCTAATATGTGCACGAGATTGGGTTTGTTGGCATCAGTTTTTATGACTTTCGTTTGCGTCGGCTGTGCGATCAATCCGATAAGCGGCGAAGAGGAACTTATGCTCTTTGGGCCGGAGGATGATATCAAGATAGGTCGTCAATACGCCCCAAAAGTCGAGGAGGAACTGGGCGGCAAGATAGCCAACGATGAACTTCAACGCTACATCGACAGGGTTGGACAAAGAGTTGCGAGTGTCAGCCATAGGCCGGATTGGGAATATCATTTTACTGCATTGAAGCATAAGTCGGTAAACGCTTTAGCAGTACCCGGAGGTTACGTTTTTATCACAAAGGGCCTGCTCGAGAAGCTGACTACCGAGGCCCAATTGGCCGGAATATTAGGCCACGAAGTTACACACGTCGTTGCACGTGACAGTGCAGCAGCTCTGAGCCGACAATATGGAATGGATTTGTTGCTTTGGGCAGTCCAAACGAGCGGCGTATCTGCAGATGCAGTAAAAGCTGCAACGTTGACCAGACAAATTATAGGCCTTCGATACAGCAGAAAAGATGAGGAGGAAGCGGATATAACCGGCCTTGACTACATGGTTCAGGCTGGCTACACACCGGAAGGCATGGTCGAGACCATGAAGATTCTTCAGGACCTGCAGACAGTTCGTCCGATCGAGTTCTTTTCAACACACCCGTTACCACAAAACCGTATGGCATACCTGAGACAGAGGATTCAAATCAGATATTCCGACCTCAAAGACGTGAAGATTGGACGGGAAGAGTACCAACAAAGTGTTCTAAAGCATTTGAGTAAAGATAAAAAAGATGATTGAGCCTCATCCGTTACATGTTAGTCGGTGTCGCAGCTCCACTGGAAACCATCTGCAGTATCCTCTTAGGCTCCTCCGGAAAACCTGTACGAGCTGAAAGATAAGCCGCCTCAATGACAGCCATGTTTTTCAGGTTTTCTCTGGCGCTGCTGCTGAGCTTGTTCTCCTCAGGCGATAGAATGCTAAGGGCAAAGTTTTCAAGGACTTTCTTCATACAGGCGGGTGTGTCGTCTTCGTACTGCTGTCTTTCGCGAGTTTGGCCGAGGCCATCACTGATTGTGAACTCGGTATTGCTGACAGTTAGAACGCACTCTTTGCCGAATATTCTCAAATACTCTTCTGCGGGCGTGCTGCGATTACGCCGTGAGGCTGTCAGATTACCGATAAGAGCGTCATCAAATTTCATTGCAATGATTGCGGTATCCTCCGTCAGATAAAGTCGCTGCTGCTTGTCGAGTGCCTGATTGCTGCTCAGTGAGTAAACCTGCTGCGGTATTGGGAAATTCCACAATATCTGGTCGATGATATCGTAACAATCGTATAGCAGCACGCCGCCGCCGGCAAGCTGCGGGTCATTGTGCCACGCGGGTCTGGCCTTGTCACTAACATTGCAAACGACGGTGATTAGAAAAACTTGCTCGATTTTCCCCTGCTCAAGGTGTGTATGCAACGCGAGAAAACTATCTGCAAAACGAGCTGGGTTGGCGACGACAAATTGCACGCCCTGCTCTTCAGCGAGCTGGACGAAACCAGCGGCTTCTTCAAAGTTCCTTGCTACGGGTGCGAGTTTGAGTATGTTGAATTTCTTTTTTATCGCTGCCCTGAGATGCTCTTCGCAACTGTGCATCCCAGCGGCTACAAGCAGGCAATCGAGTTGATTCTGTATCACAAGCTGCCGATAGTCATCGTTGGCGGCACACTTGTATTCGGAAGCGATTTTTTCAGCAAGTTTCGTGTCGCTGTCAGCGACTGCCTCGATATTAAAGTAGTCTGTTTCGGACGCTGCTTCTAATAACTGCTGGCCTTGCTCTGTCAGGCCAAGTACTGCGGTTTTTAGTCTACCTTCGCTCATGCACGCCAATTTTAGATACCTTCTGCGAAAAAAGAAACCACAAAAATCACCCTATTTTTTCTCCCGCAATTTCTTGTACTCATGCCAGATATCCTGTTGTGATTATTTAATATATTTTTATTGATTTCCGGTTAGTTTATGATATATTATATTAGTGGGGCATATTCTCACGTCTCTCAAGAATATTCTCTTAACAAAATCAGAGAGACAGAATTTATGGCCATTGGAAGGCCAAAAGGAGCACAGTAGTGAGTAAAGGTACAGTAAAATGGTTTAATGGTAGCAAAGGCTTTGGTTTTATCACCCCCGATGACGCCGGCGATGATTTGTTCGTTCATCACTCGGAAGTCAAGACGACCGGCTATGCGAATCTTGACGAAGGCCAGAGGGTGGAATTCGAGATCGGACAGGGCAAAAAAGGTCCCTGTGCGACCAACGTAATCCCTGGTTAATCCAGAGCAACACGCCTGCAAAACCAACGGGCTCCGCAAAACGCGGAGCCCGTCTCATTTTCACCTCGCAGGATTAAGGACTGGTTATTGGTGAGTGGTGATTAGATTTAGTCAAATTAACCGATTAACAAATTAACTATTTAACCAATTGGTGAGTTGAATTTCGAAAATAAACCAGAAAAATAATCTTCGCCGTATAAATATTTAGCCCCGTAATCCATTACGCGGATACCCTTGCTGTAATCGAAAAGTAGGTAAATGTACGTTATTTTCCTATTGTATAACCATAGCTTGTCGGAACAAAAAGTTGTTGAAATTGGTTATTAAAAAAGTCATCAGTCATTCCAGATATGAAGTCAATTACTTTCCATTTGAGAGGAGTATTATTTGTGTAAGTAGGAGGCATGTGTCTAAGGAAATATTGATAAATAGCTGAGTTTTGGTTGCTGTTTTTAATGTGCTCACAGTATTCATTGAACAACTGCTCAAACATATTCTTAATTTTCTGATTTTGTGTTTTAATTTTGGTGTTATTATAAATACTCTTATAGTTAAAATTTTTAAGTTGCTTTAAAGCAGTAAAAACATCTTGGCTGAACGATAGAAATGGTTTATCATAACTATTATGAATCAGGTCGAGTACGAGTCCATGAATTATTTGATCGTTTGTATTTCCAAGGGTTTTTGTGATTTGTTTGGGTATATCTTTCCTCTTAATAAGCTTGATTGTAATAGCATCTTCAATGTCTCTACCTATATATGCTATGACGTCAGAGATTCGAACAACACAACCTTCTAGGGTCATTGGAAAAAGCTTCTTATAATGACCGTTAATTTGTAGGCACTTTTGGTATTCGTCCCAAAAACCATCCCATGTCTTTTGTTGAGCCGGTTTGTATTTCCGATTGAGCATTTCCCCATTATGTGCAAGAATACCGTCTAATACTTGAAGTGTAAGATTCAGACCTTTCCCTTCGGATTCTAGCTCCATTAGCCAACGAACACTTTGTGCACTATGACAGAAAGTGCCGATGTCGGTTTTTTGGCAAATCGAGTTCAAGATTTGCTCGCCATCATGCCCGTATGGTGGATGCCCTATGTCATGCCCTAATGATATAGCCTCGATTAAATCTTCGTTTAATCCTAAACATCGTCCAATGTCTCGACCTATTTTTGAGACAAATTGGACATGTAGGGCTCGGTGGGTAATATTATCGTTCTCCAACAGAGAGAAGACCTGTGTTTTATCCATATATCTAGCATATGTGGAGGAATGCATGATTTTATCCGAATCGTGAAAGAAGGTAGGTCGTAAATTGGCTTTATCGGTAACTTTCTCCTGGACGCGCCTTTGCCCTTTATAGCTTTTGCATGCACGCCTGGAAAATTGTTTCTCCCTTTTCAAATTATTAACGACTATTTTTGAAAATGTTTCGTTTTCTTGACTCATATTTAGTACGCATAAAACAGAAAAATAGATCCGGCGACCTATATCTTCTGCCCCACGTTAGATTATCAAACTGAAAACCCGCAATTTCCGTTGCTGCTCGAATCCTATCTTAAATCGGCCGAATCCGGCCAAAAAATAAGCGAAAAACCTGCAATTCCCGTAAAACAAATTAGCGCATAAGATAAAAATCACGTCGCTCGGGTCACAAAGCACGAATCATGCTTTTTATTTACGCACGTTTTGAAGCCTGATAAAATATAGTTATGAAACTCTCCATCGTAATAAAGCTCGTCGTCTGTTTGGCTTTGACTTTTTCCGCTGCCCTTATCGGTTCAATATTCACCAGCACTGCTGTAACCGATTGGTATGCTACACTCAATAAGCCTTTGTTCACGCCGCCCGATTGGCTGTTCGGGCCGGTCTGGACAATACTATATCTGCTCATGGCTCTATCGGCTTTTATTGTCTGGCAAAAAGGCTTCGACAAGTCAGCTGTTAGAATTGCCTTAATTTTGTATCTATTTCAGCTAATTCTCAACGCCCTATGGTCGGTGATTTTCTTCGGCCTGAAAATGCCGATGATTGCTTTTATTGAAATCCTCTTGCTCTGGATTGCTATCGGCCTAACTATCCTGGCATTCGCCAGAATTTCAATCACAGCTTTTTTGCTACTTTTACCCTATATCCTCTGGGTCTCTTTCGCTGCGGTCCTCAATTTCTCGATTTGGCTTTTGAACCGCTGAAGCCTATGGCTTTGACTTCTGTCTTCTACCCTATATTTTTATTGTCGTCCTCATTTTTGGTGGCCATGGAATAATTATTGTCCTGGCGCTTCCAGTTTACCTGCCACTTCTGTTCATATAACCTTATAACGTCATCGGCGTCCAGGCCGACACATTGAGCTAATGAAATCCAGAAAAAGAGCATGTCTATCACTTCAACACGCGAGTTCTGCAAATCGTGCAGCATAAATCTTTTTCCATCTTTTGCCTCTTGGCACCAGTGCTTCCAAAACGTGCAGTCGCGCAGCTCCTCCAATTCATTGCTCATCGCTGCGATGTAATTATTCAGCCAAACACCCGCAGTCTGTGGGTCGAAATCCGCTCGCAGTGCATCCGGATCGAAGCCGGTACGCTTGTTCAATTCAGCCTGTTTTTTAAATAATTTCTTCAACATTATCTCAAACCAATCCTTTTCGAAATCTCTAAATTCTAATCTCTAAATCCTAAACAAATTCGAAATTCAAATGCTTAAATTTTTAAAACTTTAATTAGATATTGTTTCGAACTTCCAATTTCTTGCTTTGTATTTCTTATTGATTCCCGTATAACTAATGATGCAAAGCAGAAGATATAGAAAAAAGATGTCATTCCCGCGAAGGCGGAAATCCAGCTATTTTATTGTCATTTTCTGGACTCCTGCTTTCGCAGGAGTGACGAATCTGGATAATTTTCTTTAGCACTATTATTACACGTGTCAATAAATCCTAAAAGAGAGTATTCTTATTCGGTATGATGAAGTGCTCCGGCACGGAAAATTGCGAGCATAGAAGCAGGACTTCTTTGCCGACCTGCTCGATAACCGATTCGTTGTCGATATTCTCAACGACCTTGTTTATGAAAGTGGCAATCTGCTCGGCTTCCGGCTCCTTCATTCCTCGCGTAGTAATAGCCGGCGTACCCAGACGCAGGCCGCTCGGATCGGCCGGCGGAGCAGGGTCGCCTGGAACAGTGTTGTAATTAGTAACAATTCTGGCCCTATCAAGGGCTTTTGCCAATTTCTTGCCTCGGACTTTTTTGTTTCGCAAATCAATCAGGATTAAATGATTGTCCGTACCGCCTGTGACGAGATTAAAGCCGTATTCGAGCAGCTTTTCCGCCAGAGCCTGTGCGTTTTTCACAATCTGCTTGGCGTACGCGACAAACTCCGGAGTATCTGCCTCAGCCATCGCAACCGCGATTGCGGTCAGAGTGTGCATATGCGGGCCGCCTTGTAGGCCAGGAAAAACAGCTCGGTCCACCTTATCTGCGTGCTCGGCCTTGCACAAGAGCATTCCGCCGCGGGGTCCACGTAATGTCTTGTGGGACGTCGTTGAAACAATATCAGCGTATGGCACGGGGCTTTTGTGAATGCCAGCTACAACGAGTCCCGCGACGTGAGCAATGTCGCTGACGTGGTATGCGCCGACTTTCTTAGCTATCTGGCCAAATATCTCAAAGTCGATCTCTCTCGGATATGCCGTTGCACCGGAGATAATCAGCTTGGGCCGATGTTCTTTCGCAAGTTCCTCGATATGGTTGTAGTCCAACCTGCCTGTTTCGTCGTCAACGGGATATGGGGCTGACTTGAAGAATTTGCTGGTGAGCGAGACGTTCCAGCCGTGCGTAAGATGTCCGCCGTGGACGAGGGACATACCCATGATGGTATCTCCCGGCTCAATCAGCGCAGCGTAGGCTGCTAAGTTTGCAACCGAGCCGGAATAGGGCTGAACGTTCGCATGGTCAGCTTTGAATACCTTCTTCACGCGCTCCTGGGCCATTATCTCAATGAGGTCGGTCACCTGTTGACCTTCGTAATATCTTTTGCCAGGATAACCCTCAGCGTATTTATTGGTCAGGCAGCTCGCGCTGGCTTCCATTACAGCCTTGGATACATAATTCTCCGATGGAATCAGCCTGATAGCGCCGCTTTGACGTGTTTCCTCCTGCCTTATCAGCTCATAAATCTGTGGGTCATATTGCTCAAGGGCTGTTTTCATATCTTGCCGTCTCCATAAACAGTCTTGTCTTCGATTTGTATATATCTCGTAGATGGGCGATGGCCGTACAGGCGTGCTTATAGCATAGCCTGACTTTTTATACAAGTATTTATTTGTTGACAAATTTCAGCCGAAGAATACGATTGGGATGTAACTACACACGAAGAAAAGAGTTGAAGTATAGAAGAATGCCGGGCGAAGACAATCACGCCAAAGCCAGGGCTTTGTTTGAGACGGCCCGAAAGATCGCACAGACGAAGGATTACGACCGCGCTATTGATATGTACATTGAGGGTCTGCGCTATGCGCCGGACGCCGTAGAGGGGGGCTATATTGAGCTTCGCGAATTAGCTGTGCGACGACAGCAAGAAAACGCCCCCAAGCCTTCGACCGAAGAAATCAATGCGCACCAAAACGGCAGCACACCCTTGGAACGAATGCTTAATGCTTCGTATCTTCTGGCAAAAGACCCGGAACATCTGCCATACGCTGATCTAATGCTGAAGGCGGCGGTCGAGGGCAATTACAAGAAGGCAGCTAAGTGGATTGCTGATCTAATGTTTCTGGCAAATAATAGTGCTAAAAAACCGTCTCCGCAAATATATATTATGCTCAAAGATGCCTACACAGCTACTGGCCATATCGAGCGAGCCTTTGCCGCCTGCCAGCGTTCTGTCAAACTTATGCCCAAAAACAGGGCTCTTGCGGAAAACCTCAGAGAACTGGGGAACCAATTACGTGCCTCCCGAATAAGGCAACAACAGAGTGGCAATCTGATAGAAGACGAGGATCAAGAGCAAAGATTTATAGCTTCGGATTATAACCTTTCAGCACCCGATGGAGCTGGCAATAGCAATAATGCAGGGGAATTAGCTAAGGCGAAAGCCTTTTTTGAGAAAGCCGGCAAGGCAGCGGAGACAGATAATTTCGATTATGCAATAGATATGTACCTTGAAGGTCTGCGTTATGCTCCTGATGCTGTGGAGGAGGCTCATCTGCCACTTGGCGAGTTGGCTCTGGGGCGGCTGCGCAAGGGTGGTAAAAAACCATCTATGATGGAGCGTATGAAACGGATGCGAGGTAAAACTGACCTTGAGCAGTTGCTTAATGCCGAGTACCTTTTTGCAAAGGACCCCGAACACCTGCCTTATGCCGAGGCCATGCTGAAGGCTGCCGTTGCGGGTGGCTACACAAGAACAGCCGATTGGATTGCCAATTTGATTTTCCAGACTAATAATGCTGCAGCTAAACCCTCGATCCAAACATACATCTTATTGAAGGACTCTTACGCAGCCATGGGTAAATTCGACAAGGCGGTTGCAGCATGTCAACGCGCGATGAGGCTAAAGCCCCAGGATGCAGACCTGGCAGAGGATTACAAGAATCTTTCTGCAGAACTGACGATGGCTACAGGCAAATATGACATGGAAGGTGACTTCAGAAAGTCAATCAAGAACCGTGAAGAACAGGCCAAGCTTTACGCTCAGGACAGAGTAATCAAAACGAAGGACTATCGCTTCTCCGCAATTGAAGATGCCCGGAAAGCACTGGCTCGTAATCCTGATCTACCAAAGAATATATTCAACCTGGCTGGGGCTCTATCAGATATGGGAACCGATGAAGCTGAAGAGGAGGCCGTAAAACTTTTGGAGGATGCCTGGAAGAGCAAGGCTGATTTTACATACAAGCAGCGAGTTGGACTACTGCGCATAAAACAACTTAAGCGCAAGCTACGACAGGCTAGATCTGCTGCCGAGGTAAAAACGAACGATGCGCAAGTCAAGCAAAAGGTCGAAGAACTATCGTCAAAATTGAGAGAGACAGAATTGGAGCATTACCGTCTCTGCATGGAAAATTACCCGACAGATTTGAAGGCTAAGTACGAATATGGTATTAGGTTGATCCGAAATAAGCGATATGATGAGGCAATACCTCTGTTCCAAGAGGCTCAAAAGGATCCACAACGGAAAATCGCAGCAATGGACAAGATTGGTTACTGTTTCTTTATGAAGGGCTGGTATGCTGATGCGATAGATGTGTTTAAGCAGGCAATGGATTCCTATGAGATAAAAGAGGATGGCATTGCCAAAGAATTGCGGTATAATCTTGCTTGCGCCTACGAAGAAAATGGTAATCCGGAAAAGGCACTGGAGATTTATCGCAAGATCGCTCAATTGGATTTTGCATACAGGGACGTCAGCCAACGGGTAGACAAACTTCGAGGAGAACAGGGCTAAGAATAATTGGCTTTAGAGTACAGAAGTGATAAAATTTGGCCAATCCTTCGATAGGTTTTGAAAGCAGAGACAGGATTTCTTAGGAGATTACAGTGGCACATTCGTTATCGGCGAAAAAGAGAGTGAAGCAGAACGCGAAAAGAAGAACAATCAATCGCGCACGCAAGAGTCAGGTAAAGACACAAATAAAGCACTTTGAGACTACCGTGAGCAAAGGCGATGTTGAAACGGCAAGTAAACAGTTTCAGCTTGTTGTCAAAAAGCTCGACAAGACCGCTGCGACTAGTACCATGCACAAAAGAACTGCTGCAAGGAAAAAATCACGCCTTGCCAAGGAACTCAACGCCTTAAAGGCTAAAAAGGGATAACAAACAGTATAGGACAGTATGGCGGCAAGCATCTCTGTTTCCAACTGCCCGGTTGTTTAACTTTTATTCTGCTATAGGCTAACTTTACACCCGGTCGATATAAGATTCGATTGGGTGCTTTTTTCTGGACCGACCAAATGCCGCAAGTATTCAAAGAACAAATAGTCAAATTCCTGAAACACGTTGATTATGAGCCTATGAAACTCGCGCAACTCGCCCGGGCATTGGGCGTGAGTCCAGACGTCTACCCCCAGTTCAAGGCTGCGTTTGACCAGCTACGCCGAGCCGGTCACGTTGTGATTGGGGCCGGTAATATGGTGACACTTCCTTCGTTGCCCAGCCAAATAACAGGCACATTCCGAGCTAATCCAAAAAGATTTGGCTTTGTAACGCCCCTTGAGCCAAACAGACACGGTGACCTGTTTATACCGCCGGGCGATTCGGCAGAAGCAATGACGGGTGACATCGTACTGGCCAAAGTCAAAAGAAAAGGTAAACGTGCCGGCCAAATTCGATACACCGGTCAGGTCATCGAAATACTCGAGCGAGCACAAAACAAATTCGTTGGAACTCTTAGAAAATACACTGAGGGATGGCTTGTACAGCCGGACGGAGCAAGTTTTTTCGAGCTAATCGCTGTTGATGATGTCACGGCAAAGAACGCCAGGGAAAAGGACAAGGTCGTAGTCGAGATACTCTCATATCCGACCGAGAAAAATCTGGCACGCGGCGTGATTGTTGAAGTGCTCGGAAAATCAGGGCGATACGACACCGAGATAGAAGCGATAATCAGACAATACCATCTACCAAGGGAATTTGATGCGGAGTGTCTCGAACAGGCGAGAAAAGCCGCGGCACAATTTAATCCTGAAAAGACAACCGACCGGGAGGACATCACCGATAAAGTAATTATTACAATTGATCCACCGGACGCAAAGGATTTCGACGATGCGATAAGCCTTGAAAAAAACTCCGATGACAACTGGGTGCTTGGCGTCCATATTGCCGACGTCAGCAATTTTATCCCACAGGATTCATCGCTGGATAAAGAGGCACAAAATCGCGGAAACAGTGCTTATTTGCCCGGCAAAACGCTGCCGATGTTGCCGGAAGTTTTAAGTAACGGTATTTGCAGCCTTCAGCCTGGTCAGAAACGTTTTGTCAAGAGTGTTTATCTGACATACGACCGGAACGGTAAGATTGTGTCACGGCGATTCGCAAATTCCGTAATGTATTCAACTCAACGTCTAACTTACGAACAAGCTGACAAAACTCTTAAGGGACGCGCCAAAGATGTTAAGCCGGACGTAATCGAGCTGTTGAAGGATATGGAAAAGCTGAGTCGGGCAATTGAAAAGCGACGTACGGAGAATGGGATGATACATCTTGATTTACCTGAAACGGAATTAGTGATGGATGAATCCGGACAGGTTGTGGATGCTCATCCCGCAGACGACAGCTATCCACATACAATTATCGAGATGTTTATGGTCGAGGCCAACGAAGCTGTTGCTTCACTTATGGACAGACTGAACGTTAATTTCGTCCGGCGCATTCATCCAGAGCCGGATGCCTTGAATATGAGGAACCTCGCTAAGCTCGTCAGAACTTTCGGATTTCACATGCCGCGAACGCCGGATAGAAAATCTATACAGAATTTGTTAGCCTCTGTTCAAAGTAGTGATTGTGCTTTGGCAGTAAATATAGCCGTTTTGCGAAGTCTTGAAAAAGCCCAGTATGCACCGTTACATATCGGTCACTATGCTCTCGCTTCCACTCATTACTGTCACTTCACAAGCCCTATAAGGCGATACGCAGACTTGCTTGTCCATCGCCTTATAGATTGCTATCTGCAAAATCGTGTGGACTCCGCTAAGCAAATTTCGGCTGCATTGGGTTTGACTGAGATTGGAAAACACATCAGCTTTACTGAACAGCGAGCCGAAGACGCTGAAAAAGAACTAACTACCGTATTGATACTGCTAATGTTAAGCAAAAGAGTCGGCAGTGAGCTTGATTGTGTTGTTACCGGTCTAACAGGCTTTGGCGTGTTTGTGCAGTCACGAAAGTTTGGCATTGAGGGCCTTATCCAGTCGGCCGATTTGGGGCCGGACCAATGGAAATTCAATCAAGTGGCTCAGTGCGTTATCGGTCAGCAATCAGGTTGTGCTGTTCGTTTAGGGCAATCTCTTAAAGTGCGCATTATCTCGGTAAACATTCCTGCCCGGCAATTAAACGTAGCACCAACGGAACCTCTAACAGGCACAATCAGTCAAAGGCAAGGTAAAAGAAGAGGGAAGTCCAGAAAACAACACCAGAAAACTAAGAGATAAATCTGACACCGATTGCTCGATATTAATTACAATCCAATGCTTTGTAGAAAAGATGTTCAGAATGTCATTTCGAGCGGAGGCCCCTTAGGAGCCGAAGTCGAGAAATCTGCTAAAGCTGCTTCTAAAGCAGATTTCTCCACTTCGCGTCCCTTGGGGACGCTTCGGTCGAAATGACGAACTGTTTCTTTTCTACAAAGCACAATCCAACTGTTAATTAAGAACATCAAGGATCGAACATCGAGATGCAAATTCATGTTTCTTGACATTTTTCGGCGGTTCTGCAATACTTATCTCGTGGATAGTGGATCGTGATTAGTGAATTGTGTATCGAAGATAGCAAATGAAAGTTAAAAGCTACAAAGAGCTAAATGTCTGGAAGAAGGGTATAGAAATTGTTGAGCGTGTATACGAAATTACAGAAAACTTTCCACAGAAGGAACGATACACACTCAGCTCCCAGATGCAAAGGGCCGCAATTAGCATCCCATCTAATATTGCTGAGGGTTTTGTCAGAGGTCACACTGCTGAATACAAGCAGTTCCTGCGCATAGCCTTAGGCTCATGTGCAGAACTCGACACACAATTGACAATTGCCCAGAAGAGAAATTATGCAACAAAGCAAGAAACTGTGGCTCTTCAAGAGGATTTAGACCACGAAAGCCGGATGATAATGAACCTAATAAAGAGTTTGAGTAGAAATGCAAAACCTTAATCCCGAACCACGATTCACGATTCACGGAGTAAAGAATGAGAGCATCTGAGATGAAAAAGGGCCAAACTGTCAAAATCGACGGCAAGTTGTGCGCTATTGTGGACTTTCAGCACGTGAAACTCGGCAAAGGCGGCGCAGTTTTTCAGACAAAATTAAAGAGTCTGACTGACGGCTCTATCCTGAACGTCCGCCTGCGCGCAGAAGAGAACGTTGAGGAAGCATTCTTGGATAAACGGACATTCGAGTATTTGTATTCTTCAGGCAGTGAACATGTCCTAATGGATACACAAACCTACGATCAAATAACTCTCGATGACGATGCGTTCGGCGACGGGCAGAAATATCTCAAGCCCAACACTCAGTTGCAGGTCAGCATGTATCAGGGCAAGCCGGTCGTTGTGACTTTACCGAACACTGTCGATTTGGAGGTGACTGAAACACCTCCGGAAATTAAAGGTGCAACTGCAACAAATCAGCCCAAGCCCGCAACACTGGAAACAGGTCTGATTGTAACGGTGCCATCATTTATAAAAATCGGTGATATTATCCGCGTCGATACACGTACTGGCGAGTATGTAACACGAGTGAAATGATCGTTAAATGTATCTCGTGAAGCGTGAAACGAGATACGAGATACGAATTAATGTTTGATAAAGTAAACAAAACCCTATTGAAAGTTTTCGGCTCACGCAATGAGCGCCTGGTCAAGGCGTACTCAGTCATTGCGGATCAAGCGTGTGAGTTTGAGCAGCAGATAAGCCAACTCAATGACGAAGCCGTCAAAGCAAAAACGGCGGAGTTCAAAGCCACATTGGCAAGCGGCGCCAATCCTGAAGATATTCTGCCTGAAGCATTCGCGATTGTTCGCGAAGCAGCAAAGCGGAATGTCCAAATGCGGCACTTTGACGTTCAGCTCGTCGGCGGTAATGTCCTCTATGAGGGAAAGATCGCTGAGATGGCGACCGGCGAAGGCAAAACTTTAGTGGCAACACTGGCGGTCTACCTTGTCCACATAACAGGAAGAAAGGTGCATATAGTCACAGTAAACGATTATCTTGCCAAGCGCGACGCTGAGTGGATGGGGCCGGTTTACAAGGCTCTGGGGCTCACGGTAGGTGCGATTCAAGCAGATATGGATACAGCCGGTGATGAGCGAAAAAGCCAGTACGCCTGTGACATAACCTACGGTACAAATAACGAATTTGGTTTCGATTACCTTCGCGACAATATGAAAATGTCGCTCGAACAGATGGTCCAAAGCCAGCTTCAATACGCCATCATTGATGAGGTCGATTCAATTCTTGTCGATGAGGCTAGAACTCCTCTGATAATATCCGGTCCGGCCTTTGATGATGTCAGTAGGTACAAACAAGCTGATCAAGTCGCAAGAAAATTGATCAGCATGCAGAGCAATTACGATCGCATCAAGAGACAAATAGATTCTGCTGAGCGTGCAATTGCCAACGCCCAGGGTGAGTTGGCCGAGGCCAAAAAGCAAAAAGACAGCGGGCGAATCGAAAAAGCACAGAAGGTGATCGAGAAAACCCAAGCAGAACTCGAAGCTGATCAAGACAGGCTCTCGCAAACTACACAGTATTACGAAGTAGAATACGACCGTAAGCAGGCGCATCTTACGCATGATGGAGTCGGGGCGGCACAGGAAGTCGCGGGCATAGGTTCGTTTTTTACAGGCTCAAATATGGAATGGCCTCACCTTTTAGAGCAAAGCCTGCGGGCCCACGTTACTTTCGAAAGAGAAAAAGATTACGTTGTTATGGATGGCAAGGTAATCATTGTTGACGAGTTCACCGGACGGCTAATGCACGGCCGACAGTGGTCTGATGGACTTCATCAGGCAGTCGAGGCCAAAGAAAGCGTTGTCGTAAAGGAAGAAACCCAGACACTCGCTACCATTACCCTGCAGAACTTCTTCAAACTCTACGACCAGATAGCAGGCATGACCGGAACGGCTGCTACCGAGGCGGAAGAGTTCATGAAGATTTACAACCTTGAGGTTATTGTCATACCTACGAACGAACCATGCGTCAGAGACGACCGAGAAGACGTAATCTATAAAGCGATGCATGAGAAGTTCGATGCAATAGTTGAAGAGATAAACGAGATTAGCTTGGCCGGCAGACCCCTTTTGATAGGCACAATCAGCATAGAAAAAAGCGAGGCTCTTTCGGAGGCCTTAACGAAAAGGTACGGCCTCGAACATGAAGTACTCAATGCTAAGCAGCATGCGCGAGAAGCCGTGATTGTCACTAAAGCCGGTCAGCAGCACACAGCTCGGGATGGCAAAGTGCGAGGCAATATAACCATCGCGACAAACATGGCCGGTCGAGGAACGGATATTGTACTTGGCCCCGGCGTAGCAGACATCGGTGGTCTGCATGTCCTTGGGACCGAGCGGCATGAGGCCAGAAGAATCGACAATCAGCTCCGCGGCAGATGCGGCAGGCAGGGTGATCCCGGTTCCAGTCAATTTTTTTTGAGTTTCGACGATGACTTGATGCGAGTCTTTGCTCCCGAGTGGACGGTTAAGGCGCTATCCTGGATCGGCTGGGAACAAGGCCAGCCAATCTATCATAAAAGGATAAGTAAAGGCATTGAACGCGCCCAAAAAAAGGTGGAGGAGCGAAACTTCGAAGTACGCAAGAGCCTACTTGAGTACGATGAAGTGATGGATTACCAACGAAAGATATTCTACTCACGCAGGCATAAGATTCTTGCTGGCCAAGGACTCAAAAGCATCATTGAAGAAATGATTCGCTCAACCGTTACCAAGAATTGCAAAACAATCCTCGACAAAGAATATCCACTGAAGTGTATTGTGGAATGGGCGAGAACTACTTTTAGTGTCGATTTGAAAATCTCTGATATTGCGGCAGTTGAAGCACCAGAAATCGAGCAAATGATAAAGCAACAAGCCAAGGATAATGCCGCCAACGATATATCCCTATCGCTGGGTGAATATCTGGAAGACTACAGCGACCCAGAGAGTTGGGACATTGCAGGCTTATCCAAATGGGCTATGAGCACCTTTCGGGTCAGTCTCAATGCCGGTAAAATCAAGGACCAATCAGCCGAGGAGATTGAACGACAGCTTAGCTTATCTGCTGCTGAGCAGATTGACAAAAAGGACTGTTCACAAATCGATGTATTTCTGAGTGACGGTTTTTCCATCCACAGATTGTCCGAATGGGCACAGGGCAAATTTGACATACAATTGGATGTCGAGCGTTTGAAGGACCTGGACGTCGGCCAAGTGCGTGAACTTCTCATCGAAAAGACTTCAGCCAAATATAAACAGAGAGAAATAGAATATCCTGTTGAATTTGCGATGAATATGGTCTATGGCCCACAGGGTCCTAATGTATACGCGTTCGAGACGCTGGCTGAATGGGCGAACAAAAAATACAATGCCGACCTGTCGGTAGAACGAATACAAAACGCTAAGCCTCGCGAACTGCGAAGGCAGCTGCTCGAATTAAGCAGGAGTTACAACGACGGAGAATTAGACCGGGAAGTCGCTGACAAAATCACCAGCTTGAGCCTGCCCGATTTAGTCAACTGGGCTAACAAGAGATTTGAGGCCTCGTTAACAAAAGACGACCTGGCTGACGGTCGCGAGGTTAAAGACAGGCTGTCTCAGCTTGCGAACGAGTTCATGCGTAAGGAACTGAGCGACCTTGAGAAGTATGTTTTACTTCACGTCTACGATAGTACCTGGAAGGACCACCTGTACTCAATGGACCATCTGAAAGAGAGCATTTGGACCCGATCTTTTGCTGAAAAGGACCCCAAGACCGAATTCAAACGCGAAGGCTTCCGAATGTTCAACGAAATGCTTGAAACCATTGGGGACCGGGTTACAGATATCATATTCAAAGTACAGCTTGAGGCAGGGGCAAGAGCCAGAAGCGTTTGGCACGTTAGTCAAACAGCCCATGATGAGGTCGGCCAGTTTGCCATGGCGGAGCGCCAGCGAGCCGCTGCCCAAGCCCCACAAGGTGAACAAAAAACAAAACAGATCAAGTTGGAACAGCCTAAAGTCGGAAGAAACGAGCCTTGCCCGTGTGGTAGCGGTAAAAAATATAAGAAGTGCTGTGGAAAAAACGCATAAATTTTAGAGTTCATTGTTCATAGTTCGCTGTTCGTCGATGAACTATGAACTAACAACAATGAACTGTGAAAAAAGAAAACATCGAGCAACAAGTGCCACTCGATGTTTTCCGGAGGGGAGAAAAATTTAATTCCTGACTATTTCCTTATCGGCAACTGGCAATTTTCACTTTAGTTTGAACACTGCCGTAATGCTATCTTTATAGACTTCTACCTGGCTAAAACAGAAAGGTTCGCTACTTTCCATGGGGGGTCTGTATTTTCTACATTTTTGCTAAGTCCTCTGAAAGTAAAGACTTACTCCAACAACATATACCCTTAGACATACTCACTATGTAGGAAATTCCCATAACATGGTTTTCCGATGACTGGTCGCGGAGGAAGTCTGGCTATGCGATTCTACGTGGCATTTTTCCACTTCCTTCGATAGAAGGCGGTTAAGTTAGGCCCTGTTGTCTCGATAATAACATCTGGAAGCGGATAGGTCGCTTTTTTACAAGGTTTCAATGTGGCTGACAGAGGACTACTATGGGGATTTCGGCAATTCCATGGGAAGGGTGTTTGCATAGGGTCTGGATATTCTTATCACGGACTGCCTAAACAAAGGATTGCAAATCCATGAGAAAAGAACGCGAAGAACAGGAACATAGCCAACATCTTCAAAAACCTGGCAAAGAGAACATATCTGTATTCCAGCAGAGCGGGGAATTGTTCAGAGACTTTTTGGAAAACTTATGTGATATTGCCTATGAAGCAGATTCGCGAGGCAACGTAACCTATGCCAATAGAATGAGTGAAGTAATAACGGGCGTGCCATTAAAAGACATTATAGGCAAGCCCTTTCTGCCTTTGTTTACAAAAGAAAGTCAGCAAATTGCACTCGACGCGTACCAGAGAACTTTGAATGGAGAAAGCCCTGAATATGATTTGACTTTCACAAATGGAAGAACCTGTGGTTTCAAAAATGAACCATTAAAAAATGAAGACGGCCAGATTGTCGGCGTGTTCGGCATTGCAAGAGATATCACCGATCGCAAGCGGGCCGAGGAAGAGCTAACGAAACACCGCCAGCATCTTGAGGAACTTGTGCAGAAACGCACAGCGGAGTTGCTCAATGCTAATAATGCACTTAGGCAAGAGATTACTGAGCGGAAACGTACAGAAGAGGCATTGAGACAGAGTGAGGGACGGCTTGAAGGAATCCTGTCCTCCCTCAATGAGACGATAATTATTCTTTTTGACCGACAGGGCAAGCATAAATCTATTTGGACACCATCAGAAATTGAAGAACGCTATGGCTTTCGAAGCAAAGACGTAGTAGGTATGTCACTTTCAGACATTTTTCCACCTGACGACGCGAGCAGAAGACTCGCCGCTATTCAATGTGTCTTTGAGAAAGGCGAACCGCTGCATGATGAATGTCTGACCCACGTACCTGGTGGAGACTTCTGGAACGACGTGTATTTCTCACCCGTACGAGGTGCATCAGGCGAGATTACAGCGGTGATCGCATTCATCCGTGACATTACCATGAATAAACGTGCCGAACAAGCGCTGCGTGAGTCTGAGGAGAAATTCAGAAACCTTGCTGAACAATCTCCCAACATGATCTTCATCAATAAGGGTGGGAGGGTAGTGTACGCAAACAGAAGGTGTGAAGAGATCATGGGTTATAAGCGAGAGGAATTTTACTCCCAAGGCTTCAGTTTTCTTAGCCTGCAAGCGCCAGAATTTAAAGAGTTAGTGAAAGCAAACTTCTTCCGACATATGAATGGTGAGGATATTGCTCCTCATGAAATTACGCTCCTCACAAAAGAGGGGAGAAGAATTGAGGCGATAATTACACCAAAAGTGATACGGTATGAGGGAGAAAATGCCGTCCTTGGAATAGTGACTGACATAAGCGAACGCAAGTTGGCAGAAAAAGAGTCACAACAACATCTGGCTGAACTGACCCGGGCCTGGCATATAAACACTATCGGCGAAATGGCCTCAGGATTAGCGCACGAGCTCAACCAGCCCTTATGTGCGATCCTGAATTACTCAAACGGATGTGTGAGAATGATACAAAGAGACAATATCGAACCTGATAAGATTCGATCTGCTGTGGAGCAGATCGCTGTGCAGGCCGAGCGAGCAGGTGACATCATCCGACGTATCAGAAGCCTCGTAGCTAAACGTGAACCTTGTCGATCAACGGTTGATATTAACAATATCGTCGGAGAGGCTATCGCAATGGTGAAGGCTGAGGCACGACAAAAAAATATCACGATTCATTGCGAACTTGCTGATGATATCAGGCCAGTGGAGGCCGATAGAGTTGAGATCCAGCAAGTTATTCTAAATCTGGTCAAAAATGCCTTTGAAGCGATTACTGACAGCGAAGCTGACCGGCGAGAAGTCACTATCTCAACATCGAGTAAAGAAAATGACACAATTGAACTTGCAGTCAATGATACGGGTAAGGGCCTTTTGCCAGAGACCTGTGATAGAATTTTCGACTCCTTTTATACCACGAAGGATCAAGGGCTTGGAGTAGGTCTGTCTCTTAGTCGAAGAATTGTTGAGGCCCATGGTGGCCAGATCTGGGCAGAGTCAGGCAATGGGTCTGGCGCTACGTTCAGATTTACATTACCAAAGGAAGGAGTCCAATATGGACAGCATAAGCCCCACTGTGTTTGTAGTGGATGATGACGAAGCTATATGCCGGTCTCTACGATTGCTAATCGAGGAGATTGGTCTAAATGTGGAGACTTTTCATAATGCGCATGATTTTCTGGAAGCCTATGATCCTGCCAAACCTGGTTGCCTTATCCTGGATGTGCGAATGACAGGTATGAGCGGACTGGAACTGCAATCCGAGGTGCGCCAAATGTGTGTGGACCTGCCCATAATCATAATTACAGGCCATTCTGATGTGCCAATGGCCGTTCAGGCTATGAAAGCCGGTGCGTTCGATTTCATCGAGAAACCATTTAGAGACCAAGTTCTACTGGATAGCGTGCAACGAGCCATTGACTATAATGCACAAGCCCAACGCGAACGCGCCAAGAGAACTGACGTCGAAACAAAATTATCACAACTGACACAACGAGAACGGCAGATCATGGACTTGTTAGTAACTGGCAAACCCAATAAAGTAATCGCTTATGAACTCGGAATCAACCAGAAGACAGTTGATTTTCATCGTGCCAATATTCTTGAGAAAATGAGAGTTGATTCCGTCGTTGAACTCGTGAGATTCACTCTCAACACCCAGCAGACCCAGTAAAACACTGGCCTGAGCAAGATAATCACCAGTTCCATATCGCTCGTACTGGGAAAAGACTGGTTTCAGTGAGAACACTTCTTATTAGCGCAATTGGCCGCAAGGACGATTCTATAGTTGAAGGTCAACTATGGTATCGGTGTGGATTTCCGCAATCAGCATGGATAGAGACAAAGGTTGTGTTATCAGCGTAAAACAGAAAGTAGTTAGCCTGTATTGGACTGTACCACCACTTTCGTAGAAAATGAAGTGGCCCTCTGACGCGAAACATTGTGAAACAGGTGGTACTCTAAGTTCTGTGGGATAGTACTGCTGTCCGAATGAAACTGCAAAGGTGCTGTCAGAGCCCGCAGGACTTTGGACAGCAGTATCGTCCAGGGCACCACAGCCATCAAGAATAAGGAAAACACCAGGCTTAGCAATGCGAGAGACAGAGCCATTACTGCTTGTGGAGAGTCGTAAGATAGACGTAATGATGGTCCGGCATGCGCTAAAAGAGCTGGGTGTGCGAAATCCTCTAGTTCATGTGACAAATGGTAAGCAGGCCCTGGAATATCTGAAAGACACTGGCCAGGGAATACCATCCCTTATCCTGCTCGATCTAAATACGCCAAGGATCAACGGCATGGACCTGTTGAGAATTCTGAAAATAGACGAGCAATTGAAAGCGATTCCTGTTTTAATACTCGCCGATTTCAGTGAACAGCAGGATGTGAATAAAAACTTCGATCTTGGTGCTGCTGGCTATATAGTAAAGTCTGCCGTTCATCATAAGTTTATTGAAAAGATTAAAACAATCTACTCGTATTGGTCGTTAAGTGAATTGCCTAATGGGAGGTATCGTTAGCTATCCGAATTTGGAGTTGATACCGTCACGTCCTTCTTGGTCATTTCTATGATCGTTCCTTCCGGCTCGCAAAGTAACTTAGCAAAATTCCCAGTTCAAAAAGAAAATAAAGAGGGATCGCCAGGGTTACCTGGGATATCACATCTGGCGGTGTGACCATAGCCGCCACAATAAATATGCCCAGCAACACGTATTTTCTTGATTTTCTCAGAGAATCAATTGAGACAAGACCTGTCCTGTTCAAAAAAAAGATTGCTATTGGAGTCTGAAAGGCAACGCCAAAGACCAGCATTAACATTGTTACGAAAGATACGTAATTGGCAAAAGTAAAGTTAGACTGCACACCGAGCACTTTCTGGTTGAACTTTACAAGAAAGCCGAGAGTAATCGGAGCCACTACAAAAATAAAAAAAAGTGCGCCTGTAACAAACAGTATCGTGGAGAAAGGAACAGCGTAATACACATAGCGTCTTTCATGGTGGTGAAGTCCTGCAGCAACAAAAAGCCACAGATGATAAAAGACCCATGGTGAAGAGAGAATAAGACCTGAAATTAAGGCAATTTTTACATAGCTTACGAATCCATCGGCAGGAGCAAGCGTTTGCAGGCGGGCCTGTTCGCCCATAACATCTATATACGGTTTTTCTATAAAGGCTATTATTTTCGAGGCGAAGAAAAGGCAGATCACAAGGCCAAATACAATGCCAATCAATGCGCGAATGAGTCTTGTACGCAGCTCCTCAAGGTGGTCGCCCAGGCTCATGGTGGTTTCCGCGGGGTCGAATTTCTTTTTCGCATCGCGCATCTCAATTTGTAGGGTGGAATCTGAAGAGTCCGGCTATACACCGATTAGCTTTTGTTGTCGGAATCGTTTAGGCCAGCGGCGTCTTTGGTCTCGTTCACTACGTCATCTCTGAGTTGCCTTACATCATCTTCCAGCTTGTCTTTAGTTTCTTCGGCCTCGTGGATGCCTTTCTTAAACTCAGTGAGGCTTTTGCCAATACTTCGGGCGATTTCAGGTAGCCGTCTGCCGAAAATCAGCACCGCAACAATGAGGATGATAATCAACTCAAGCGGTCCAGGCGTCCAAAATCCCAGACATTGGAAATTTCCAGCCATCTTGATCTCCTTAACTTGTTTTGCAACAAAATTATAACACCACCCCAACTTCCCTGTCAACAAGCGGCAATCTATCAGAAATCTATATTATGCCACTGAACGCAAGATTGGTTTAATTTGGCATAGGAAAATAAAGCGGCAAAATACGTGCCAAGCACTCCTTGATTTCTGCTGCAAAACCGACCACCGTCAGAAAGGCTTCAGCCATGTTTCAGATTGATTTAGACTATCTGAAACAGTGAGTTCCGACTGATACGACTTTCACAGTATGGGGATTTTCCAGACCACATTTTAGGTGGTCTGGTATGCTGTGTTAAAGAGAAAAAATCGCACATCTATTTCGTGTAAGTGCTTTATTTACAAAGGCATATCTTGTGCCATAGGTGATTTTCCTTGCATTAAAACTGTATTTTCGATTATAATTATGCCAACTTAGCCAAACGCAATTCGATGTCTGGCTTAGAGGTAGGGGAGATGATAAGATTTTATCACAATACGTGGATTCCTTTTATCATAACTAAAAGAAGGATTTTAATTTTAGCTATTGCGAGTTATCTTGCTTTGTGCTAATGGAATACTGCTTTTTGGAGCTCCTTTAGCCGCTTATTTCTAAGCGGTTTTTTTGTGCGCTTTTGTTCCCCCTAAACATTTGACACCGACACGCCATCTGATTAACCTTATCCCCAACTTGATAGTCAGATGAGGGGATTCGCACAATGATTGTTGTTACCGGCGGAGCCGGCTTTATCGGCTCAGCAATGATTACAGCGCTGAATAAAAGAGCAATTAGCGACATACTTGTTGTCGACGAATTGGGATCGGACGAAAAGTGGAGGAATTTGCAGAACCTTTCCTTTGCTGATTATATCGAGAAGGACGATTTCCTTGAATTGGTTATCGAGGATAAACTGACCGCTTGCATCGAAGCAATCTTTCATCTTGGGGCATGTACAAGCACAACCGAGACCAACGCGTCCTATCTTATCAAAAACAACTACGAGTATTCCAAGCTGCTGGCTCAGTGGGCTACCAAGGCCAATATACGTTTTATTTATGCATCCAGTGCAGCCACGTATGGAGACGGGTCAGCAGGATTTAGCGATGATGAGGACAAAATCGATGAACTGAGACCTTTGAATATATATGGTTATTCCAAGCATATTTTTGATTTGTGGGCACGCCGGACAGGCCTTCTGAAAAGAATTGTAGGGCTAAAATACTTCAACGTATTCGGCCCCAACGAGTACCACAAGGCAGATATGCGAAGCTTTGTTATAAAGGCATTTGAACAGATACAAACCACAGGAAAGGTACGTTTATTCAAATCGTATAAGCCAGAATATGCCGACGGAGAGCAACTCAGGGATTTCATTTATGTAAAGGATGCGGTAGATATGACACTGTTCTTTCTGGATAATCCAAAGAAAGCCGGGCTGTTTAACATTGGAACCGGAAAGGCTCGCACATGGAACGATCTGGTAAAGGCGGTTTTTGCAGCTATAGGCAAAGAACCAAAAATCGAATACATCGAGATGCCTGAGGCTATTCGAAATCAATATCAGTACTTTACTCAGGCCGATATGGCCAAGCTTCGCAAAGCTGGCTACAAAAAACAAACAACCTCCCTTGAAAATGCAATCAAAAACTATGTTCAAAGCTATCTTCAGAAAAATGTATATTTAGGAGAGATTTAATTCAGCAACAAATCTTAAAAAGCAGCGAATGACAAATTTAACGGAGAAATTTTTCGGTGGTAACTGGACGGAGAAAAAGCTTGAAATTCTGAAAAAGTATCTCGACTCTTATAATAGAGCGCTGAAAAAACAACCTTTCAAAAGGGTATACATAGATGCATTTGCAGGAACAGGATACCGCCAGAAGCGAAAACATCAATACAAGATTCGGGGGTTCTTCGAAGAGTTGGAGCAAGATGAATCTAGGCAGTTTCTTAAGGGTTCGGCAAAATTGGCCCTTGAAGCGAGTCCATCATTCCATAGATATATTTTCATTGAAAGCGATACAAACAAAATTAATGAACTGAGAAAATTGCGAAAGGAACATCCTGAAAAAGCAGAGCAAATTGAAATAGTACGAAGCGATGCCAATGAATTTATTCAAAATTATTGTGATAATGAGGATTGGGCAAATACTCGGGCAGTTCTATTTCTGGATCCATTTGCTACAGAGGTCGAATGGGTAACAGTTGAAGCAGTCGCAAAAACCAAATGTATCGACGTCTGGATACTTTTTCCACTTATGGCGGTCAATCGGCTATTAGCAAAAGACCCACAAAAAATTTCATATGATTGTTTGAATAGAATTTTCGGAACACAAGATTGGTTTGAGAATTTTTATAAAACTCGAACTTTAGATGACATTTTCGGTAAGCCTGTGGAAATTGTTCATAAAGCATGCAATTTTAAGAGAATCGGGGAGTTCTATAAAGAAAGACTAAAAACTATATTTTCTGGAGTGGCAGAAAAACCTAAGATATTTTACAATAGTCGTGGAAGTGCTTTATTCCATTTTTTATTTGCTGCCGGAAACCCCAACGGGGCACCAATTGCTATTAGAATTGCAGAACACTTAATGAGGAATATCTGAATGGGAGCCGACTCAAAAATAGAATGGACTGAATTGACTTGGAATCCAGTAACCGGTTGCTCAAAGATAAGCCCTGGCTGCAAAAATTGTTATGCCGAGCGAATGGCGTTGCGATTACAAGCGATGGGACAGCGACGATACAGAAATGGCTTTAAAGTCACACTGCACCCAGGAGCACTGGAAGAACCATACGGGTGGAAAAGGCCAAGAGTTGTTTTTGTCAATTCTATGAGCGATTTGTTTCACGAAGGAATACCACTCGAATTTATACAGAATACATTCTACGTGATGAATGAAAATAGACAGCATACTTTTCAGATCTTGACAAAAAGGTCTGAGCGGCTACGAGAGCTTGCACCATTGTTGGATTGGTCGGAAAATATATGGATGGGGGTAACGATTGAAAACAATGATTATGTGGACCGTGTTGGTGATCTTCGACAGGTAGATGCAGCTGTAAGATTTATATCGTTGGAGCCATTGCTTGGTCCTGTGCCTGACCTGGATTTTACAGATATCGACTGGGTTATTGTCGGCGGTGAATCTGGGCCGGGTGCGAGACCTATGCAGGAGAAGTGGGTCATTAATATTAAGAAAAAATGCGAAAAGGAATACAATATCCCGTTTTTCTTTAAGCAATGGGGTGGTGTAAATAAGAAAAAGAAAGGTAGGGTTCTGCAAGGTAAAACTTGGGACAATTACCCAAAGATAGTTAGGGAGAACCTGCTGTACGCCGGAGACGTATAAAGTCGTCCAACATCATGCCTTTTACGCCCTATCATTTTGGTCCGAGTAGTGCCATTGCCCTGGCCTTGAGACGATGGCTCGATATTCCGATCTTTGTCCTTGCCAACGTAGCGGTGGACATCGAGGTCTTGGTTATTATGATCTTCGACCTTGGCCATCCAGCACACCGATACTGCCATACGCTTCTGGGCGGGGCTGTTGTGGGAGTACTCCTGGCAATGCTGGCATATCCGTTCCGGCACTACTTCAAGAAATTGATGGGTCTATTCAGTTTGCCTTACGAAACCAGTTTTAAGAAAATGGTCATCTCCGGCATCCTCGGCGTTTGGCTGCACATCCTTATCGATGGAGCATATCACTTCGATGTCAACGTGTTCTGGCCTAATAAGACGATAAAGCTGTGGAGAGTCGTACAAAAATATGCTGACAAAAACAGAATTGAGGATATCTGTGTCCTTTTTTTCCTCGTTGCCGTCATCCTGTATGCAATCGCAATGGCATCTACCAAAAGACAAAATACCAATAAAAAAACGACGTAAAGATAATATAGCCAGATCTATCCATTTTCTATTTGCTGAGCTTGTTCTTGCCTGACCTCGACATGTCCCTTATAATCCAGCCGAGTATTTCTTACAGAGAAGACGATATGGCCGAAAATGTGACAAGACAAATCGAACTGCTTAAGCGTGGGACAGTTGAGATTTATACCGAAGCAGAATTAGCAGAGAAGCTCACAAGGGCAGCAAAGACAAACAGCCAACTGCGGGTCAAGCTCGGCCTTGATCCAACCAGTCCCGATATACACCTCGGCCATACAGTGGTGCTTAGGAAGATGCGGCACTTTCAGGACCTTGGGCACAAGGCAGTGCTTATCATCGGTGACTATACAGCTCGGGTTGGCGATCCCACTGGCCAAAGTAACACCCGACCAATGCTTTCGCCCGAACAGATCGAAGAGAACGCAAAGACCTATTTCGAGCAGGCGGGCAAAATCCTCGATACTTCCAAAGAGAAGCTGGAAATAAAATACAACAGCGAATGGCTGGGAAAACTGACGCTGATGGAGCTGATGCAACTTGCAGCCAAAAAGACCGTTGCGCAAATGCTTCAACGAGATAGCTTCAAGCAGCGCCTACAGGCTGACCAGGATGTATATACGCACGAATTTTTGTATCCATTGATGCAGGGCTACGATTCGGTTATGGTAAAAAGCGACGTTGAGCTGGGCGGCACCGACCAGACCTTCAATAACCTCGTTGGTAGAGACATTCAAAAAGCATACGGACAAAAACCCCAAGTTGTTATTACTATGCCGATTCTTGTTGGCCTTGACGGCAAAGACAAGATGAGCAAATCGCTCGGCAACTACGTCGGCATCACCGATGAGCCGAACGATATGTTCGGTAAAATAATGAGCATTTCCGATGATATGATGGAGAACTATTTTACTCTCCTGACGGATATGCCGGCCAAAAAAATAGCTGACCTTGTCAATCCGGACGAAACTCATCCGAAGCAGGCAAAAGTTCTGCTTGCTAAAACAATCGTTACTCTATTCTATGATAAGAAGGCTGCTGATGCCGCTGCCGCTCAGTTTGAGAAGGTTTTCGCCCAGGGTGAACTACCTGATGACATGCCACAGGTGCAGGTGTCTGCTGAGCCTGTTTCCGTTAAGCAGCTACTGCTTATGTGCAAACTTGTCGAGACAGGTGGTGAAGCGAAGCGGATGGTTGCGCAGTCTGCTATATGTGTGAACGGCGAAAAGTTTGATGACCCGAATGCTCAAATTACGCCGGTAGATGGAATGGTCTTGCAGGTCGGCAAACGAAAATTCGCAAGATTAAAAGTGGGCCGTTAGTGCCCTCTATTTAGCCCCCCCAGTTTACTGGGGGGTTCACCAACACGTCGTTTTTCCCCCTTTTGCAATTTAACTTTGTATCCATATCTTCTTCGCATGCATCAATCAGTATATCAAGAAATTGTTGTCAACAGCCCAATATTTAGCCGGCAGTTTTACTGCCGGTTAACGCACAATAACATCTGGTTATTTTGAGGACACCGAAGGTCCATTATAGAATGACAATCAAAAGGCGCAATCACTCGTGGTCAAGGCTGGACACCTTATCCAACAACCTTCACTATCTGCATCGAAGAAGCGGATTACAACACCATCGTCTTGTATCACGCTCCTAAATCTACTCTCAAGTGTGTCTGGGTTGTCCTTACCATTCTTGACTGATATGGCAATTATTGAAGGTTTTGATTCTTTGATAGCTTCGAGTATATGCTTATCACTATCCAGGCACATAGACCACCCAAAGATCACTATTCTATCCCCAATATCGGGAAAGACACTGTTGTAAACAGTCGCCAAGTAGGGGCTTCCTCCAATCGAATGCTGTTTCTGTTTGCTCATCCCTTCACTTACAAAGAGCGGAGAATGGCTTTCTGCCTTCCATGCCGATAGAACTGTTTCAAGCAGGTCAGTACTACTCGCTTTGATCTTCTCTTCTCTATTATCTAAATTGACTGCTAAGGCCAAGTTGCCGTGTGGATAAAACACTAACGTCGCGCCTTCGGCATTGAGGTAATTTTTTTCGTACCTTCTCCAGTCGTAATCAAACGACCCAGACTGAAAGCAATCTTTGAACCATGTTTGTCCCAGGGCATCGTTAGTTGTTGTCATTGTCCAATACACAATCAAGTCATAATTGAGAGAGAAGACACTCTGAAAGGACTTAAGGAAATTCCCGATGCTAAGCAGTTTGTCTTTTACCCTCTCATAGGGGACGTGAACCTTCTGGACAGTTTGGACCAGAGCTGTTTTCAGTGCCTCATACGTAGATGACGTTTCCGTTTCTCTAATACTGAGAGCCTTGTTAATGTTCTGCGCATGCCAAAGCATCCGAAGTACACGCTCAAAGTCCTGGGTATCTAAATACTTGAAAATATGATCTAAATCGTTAGTGATAAGTCCATCACTTCTTGCCTTATCCAAGAGCGATCTATAATCAAATCTTTCATCGACCGCTATACTTGCACCATTACCAAGCAATATTGCTCCACCTTTGAATTCATCTGCTATTTCCAACCATTTATAGATGTGATTCATTTTATAGTCCTCCAACCAATGCGTAAGAAGATATTGTTAAACTCACTGCATTGCTCGCACTATTAGATATCAATCCCGATCAAAAAATCCGTGCAAACCCCGATGACCGCATGTATAATATCGACCTATGAAGCTGCCGAAATTAGAAAAACCTGACAAATATATTGGCCTGTATATTTTCGACTTTGGCGAGCATGTAGGAGTAGGATTTACCGCCCAGGAAGTGGCGGAGTTGCTGGAGAGTGAAAAGTATAAGGATGGCAAAGTCTATAAAATCCACAGGGCCTATCCCGACGGCAAACTCGAACTAAAAGGCGTGTCGACACAAACTTTCCAGCTAGAAGCAGGAATGTTCTTTTACTCAAACGACCTTAAGACAGCTACAAAGGATTTCAAGCAGCTTATCAACCTAGCTGTGCAAATTGCACCGCCCTGCCGGGCCAAGGTGCATCTTGCAAAATACTCTGATGAGAAGTTTGTGGTCGCAATGATATATCCAGATGAGTATGACAACGAATTAAGCTCCTGGCTTTTAGACCGGTACAAAACCACTGGAGCCGCCGAAGGGGGCACAGGCGCGGTACAAAGATATTATGACCAAGCACCGAAGATTCTCGAGAGACATCAATTATTCGGCAAATTCGAATATGAAAGCAGAACCGGCGAAGAACTGTTAGCTTCTGTGAAGTTGGCGGTACAGAGATGACTTTAAGTAATCCGTGACCCATGACACGGGACACGAGCGACAGGTCACAAGTATGGCTGTTCACACTAAAATAAGTTCATTTCTTGGTTCAATTGCTGGATTTTTTTTGTCGGTGTTTGGTAGATCTGTACGTAGGCCAGACACCAATGACCTGAAGAAGACCGAGTTTAAGGCAAGCACGCAGCGTATGGGAATTCGATTCACCGAGAGAATTAGAGATGCCTTTCGTATCAGGTGGTTAAAAAAGCGATAGTTTCATCAAAGCTTTGTGAGATTCCAAATCTCTATGCAAAAGCCTCATATTTATACCGTGCCTGGTAACGTGCCGACCCTTAGCCAGAGCGCTGTAGAGATTCTGCAGAGTAAATATCTGATTCGCGATGAAGACGGCAAGTGCATCGAGACTCCTGCTCAGCTTTTTAGTAGAGTGGCATCAGTAATTGCCGAGGCTGAAGCTAAATATGGTGTAAACAAAGACGAAATCAGGCAGTGGCACAAAAGGTTTTACAATCTGATGGCGTCGCTGAAGTTTCTGCCGAACTCCCCTGCTCTTATGAATGCCGGGCGAAGCGGCACACTCAGTGCCTGTTTCGTGCTGCCAATCGAAGACAGCACCGAAGCAATATTTGAAACGGTCAAACAGACTGCCCTGATACAAAAAGCAGGCGGAGGAACAGGATTTTCATTCGATAAGCTCAGGCCCACAGGCGACCGCATTGCCTCAGGTGACGGCAAAACGTCAGGACCAGTAAGTTTCTGGCGTGTTTTTTATGATACAACCGATGCGCTTCAGCGAGGCTCCTTCAATCGTGGCGCAAATATGGGTATGATGAGCATTGAGCACCCCGATATCTTAAAATTCCTGCATGCTAAACAAAACGTGAAAGCCTTTACGAATTTCAACATTTCCGTAAAAATCGGTGATGATTGGATGAGAATGCTGAAAAAGTCCCCTGCTTCTTTACACATTGTCAGAAATCCTCGAACAAAGCAGCAGTATTTGCTGCCACGGTGTATTGGCATCACAGACTACTCAATAGGAGATTTATGGGCTTTGGGTGACAAGAAGAAAATGCCTTCCAAACGAGGACGAGATTTTTACACGATTGGTGACATCTGGAAGATGATTGTCAAATGTGCGCATAAGACCGGCGAGCCGGGAGTAGTTTTCATCGACAGCATCAACCGTGATAATCCCATTCCGACACTCGGGCCGATAGAAGCCACAAATCCATGTGGTGAACAGCCCCTGCTCGCGTATGAGGCGTGCACTTTGGGCAGCATCAATCTTACCAAATTCGTAAAAATTACCGACAACAAAGCTGAAGTTGATTGGGCGGAACTTGCCGCGACGGTCAAGATAGCCGTGCGTTTTCTGGACGATACTATCGATGTGTGCAATTATCCGGCCATAAATACCGCACGTCTGGCGCAGGCAAATCGCAAGATAGGACTGGGTGTTATGGGCTTTGCGGATTGTCTGTTTCTGCTCGGTATACCATACGATTCGCAGCAGGCGGTGAAGTTTGGCGAAGAGGTAATGAAGTTTGTAAATGAAAAAGCTCGCGAAGCGAGCAGCGAACTTGCCCATATGCGCGGGCCGTTTCCAAACTGGAACATCAGCATCTGGCGAGTGAAAAGAAATATGTGCGTGCGAAACGCTTCGATTACGTGTGTCGCACCAACAGGGACGATAAGTATTATCGCAGACTGTTCAGGTGGAATTGAGCCTGTATACTCACTCGTGTTTTTCCGCCAAAAGCCAGACGGCGGCAAAATGCTGTTTGTAAATCCCGTATTTAAGCAGGTAGCCGAAGCGGCAGGTTTATACAGCAAAAAACTCGAGCAAAAGATTGCCAAGATCGGCAGCATTCAGAAAATAGCCGAGCTGCCACTTGCTGTGCGCAGAGTCTTTCGGTGCGCCTATGATATGAAGCCAGAATGGCACGTCAGGATGCAGGCCGCATTTCAAAAACATTGCGATGCAGCGGTGAGTAAAACGATAAATTTTAATGAAAAGGCCAGCGCCAGTGCTATCGATAAAGCATTCAGGTTGGCGTATGAGCTAGGCTGCAAAGGAGTCACGGTTTACCGAAGACATAGTCGTCCCGATGAACCGATGTCTTTAAGTTAGAAAAAAATGCAGGACCTTGTGAGCGTATGCTAACACTGATTAACGCGAACAAAATGGTTCCTCCGATTGGACCGATTGGTCTGGATTATATTGCCGGCTATTCCAGAGACGCTGGAATCGAATCGGATTTGGTTGACCTATGCTTGATTGATGATACGGATACTGCGCTGCAGGAATACTTCTCCAGTCACAGCCCGGAACTGGTGGGGATTTCCTTCCGCAATGTTGACGACTGCTTCTGGCCGAGTGCCGAGTGGTTTGTCCCTGATTTGGCTGGGACGATCCAGAAAATACACAACCTGACAGATGCGCCGATTGTCGTCGGTGGAACTGGCTTTTCAATTTTTGCTCAGCGAATTGTTAAATATACCGACAGCGATTTTGGAATACGTGGTGATGGCGAACAGGCTATAGTTAGGCTTTATAAGGAGCTACGGGGAGCGAAAAACTTTGGGAGTATAGCAGGACTAATTTGGCGAGATAACAATGACATTCACAGTAACCCACCGGCTTGGCCGGAGCCACTATCGTTGCCGATAAGACGAGACGTGATTGATAATCGAGCATATTTTAACAAGGGCGGCCAGTGCGGCTTAGAAACGAAACGCGGCTGCAATCAGCGATGTATTTATTGCGCTGACCCATTGGCCAAGGGGACAGCGTTGAGATTGCGGGATCCTGCTGAAGTTGCCGACGAGGCTGAATCGCTTATTGCGCAAAAAATAGACGTTGTCCATCTGTGTGATTCCGAGTTCAATATTCCCCGTAGTCATGCCTATGCTGTTTGTGAGGAGTTTATTAGACGCTCAATTGCAGAGAATCTGCAATGGTATACTTACATGGCTATAGTGCCCTTTGATGCAGAGCTTGCTGCAATGATGAGAAAGGCCGGCTGCGTCGGTATCGATTTCACTGGTGATTCTGCCTGTCCCAAAATGTTGGAAAAATATCGCCAGCGGCATCGTAAAGATGACCTTGCTATAGCTGTACGCTTGTGCAAGGACAATGACATCCGAGTAATGATAGATTTACTTCTTGGAGGTCCAGGTGAGACGCCTGAGACAGTTGCTGAGACCATCGATTTCATAAAACAAATTGGGCCGGATTGTGTCGGTGTGCCTCTTGGAATCAGAATCTACCCCGATACTGAGATGGCAACTATCGTGGCAGGTGAAGGACCCTTAGAAAAAAATCCCAACATCCACTACAGGTACAACGGTCCTGTTGACTTTTTTAAGCCGACGTTTTACATATCCGAGTCTCTGGGGCAGCGGCCGGCAAAATTAGTGAGAGAGCTTATCGACGGTGACGAAAGGTTCTTTGAGCCAATGGAGGAAGTCACTGATGAAGTCACGGTTGGATCTACCAAGACTGACCACAATTACAATGATAATACCGAGCTTGTAGAGGCAATTCAAAAAGGTGCGCGGGGAGCGTATTGGGATATCCTCTGCGATTTACGGAATAGCTGAAAAAGGAGGTTAAAAATGAAAAAAGTTATGATTCTAACTGCGCTATTGTGTTGTGTGAGTTTGTGTATTGCAGAGCCGAATAGCGATGCAAATCAAACAGGCAGCGAACAAAAACAACCTTCTTTGCGAGAGATGCTCTCTCGCTTAAAGAGCAAACGTGAGGCAGAAGTTGCACCAAAACAAGAGCAAAAGGATGCGAAAGAAGCCAAGCCAAGCGATGTCTCGCAAGACAGTAGCACCCCGTTGAAAAAGCGGATATCTGTACTTGAAAAAAAGATTGCTCAGCTTGAGGCAAAAGTCAAAGCCCAGGAATCTTTGTCCCCTGGCGGAGCATCTGCCAGTGACATAATCGGCTTCGCAAAATCCAGGGATGGAAAATATGTTCTATCTGCCAACGGGGCAAAAATTGAAATTGATACTGTGGGCAATGTCACTATTAAAGCGAATCTGAACATGACACTCGAAGCGAACACGAACATGAATATCAAATCATTGATGTTGAAGCTGAATGACGGAAATAGGCCTGTAGCCGGCATTGGAGACACAGTGGTTGCAGGAGGTGCACCCGGCATCATAAATAAAGGCTCACCGAACGTATTAGTGCCGTGACAAGCTCATCACGTGTAAAATATCCTATAAAAGGTGCTCCTAATATGCTCAGGTAAGAATAGCCTCATCCTGGTAGCCCGGAACATCGACGTCCCAGCCGAGTTTTTGTCTGACATAATCGGCGAAATGCAGCGCACTTTCGGCCTCACCGTGCACGACAAATAGCTTTTTCGGCGGTCGCTTCAAGCCACTTAACCATTGGATGAGCTCATCTTTGTCGGCGTGGGAAGAAAAACCGTTTACCTTCGCTACTCTTGCCTTAACGGGATATTCCTGTCCCAGAATTCTGACTTGCTTTTCGCCATTGACAATTCGTCTGCCAAGTGTACCGACTGCCTGGTAGCCAACGAACATTATCGTGCTCTCGGGTCTGGTTATATTGTTAACCAAGTGGTGCTTAACTCTCCCACCAGTGCACATTCCTGAGCCTGCTATCACCATGATAGTTCCCTTTATAAGGTTGATTGCTTTTGACTCTTTGGTTGTTTCAACCATTTTCAGGCCCGGGAAGCTAAAAGGCGACTCATGCCTTCGCAGGTGTTCGGTCATTTCTTTGTCGAACAGCTCGGGGTGATACTGGAAGACCTTAGTGATGCTTCTAGCCATAGGGCTATCCAGGAAGACCATTATGTGCGGCATTTTGTCTTCGAGGAGCAATTCATTTACATAAAACAAAACCTCCTGTGACCGTTCGAGTGCAAAACTTGGCACGATAATATTTCCGCCGGCTCGCTTGGTTGAGTTAACTACTTCAGCGATTTCATTTTTCGCGTCTTCCGGCCCTTGGTGGATTCTGTCACCGTATGTGGACTCAACGAGCATATAATCCGCTTCATCAACGAGCGTGGGATCGCGGACTATGGGTTTATGAGGCCGACCGACATCGCCTGAGAATAAAACGCTCCTTTCCTGACCATTTTGCTGAACCTTAACCTTTATTATAGAAGACCCCAGAACGTGACCTGCATCACAAAAGATAGCCTCAATACCGTTTCCAATCGCCACAGGTTTCTTATACGTCACAGGCGAAAAGAGCGGAAAACATTCCTCAGCATCGGCTATTGTATAAAGCGGGACTTCTGGATACGGACCTTTTCGCCCTTCGCGCTCATGCCTTTTGCGCTTGTACTCAGCATCTTCTTCCTGCAGCTTTGCTGCATCGAGCAATATTATTCTCGCTATCTCAGACGTAGCGGCAGTACAGTATATTTTGCCTTTGAATCCTTCCCGAACTAATTTTGGCAGCAGACCACAATGGTCCAAGTGAGCGTGAGTTAAAAGAACAGCATCTATACTTTCAGGCGGGATATCAAATGACTCCCAGTTTCTTGCCTTGAGGTCCCGTTCCTGGTAGAGCCCACAATCGACAAGAATTCTAGTGCCATTTACCTCCAAAAGGTGTCGTGAACCTGTAACATTCTGAGCGGCTCCAAGAAACCGTAATTTTATTTGCACCATTCACCTCTTTGTGACTATTATTTAGTACAGGAGCCCGATTCTAAGTTTCTGCTATTGGAGTGTCAAGCTAACAAAATTATTATATATTTCCCTGTTTAGACCAATACAGATATAACAAATTCTGTGAATAGTCACACTGTGACACGCGATTGCCAGCGCAGCTAAACTGCTTCAGCAATGTCTCTCGTTTGCCCACACTGCAAAAGTGTCTTTTCTCACAAGGCTAGCCCAACAAAATCCTCATCTTTTTACTGCTCATAGCAAAAATCTTCTACACACTATGGCAGTGCGTTAAACACAGCGATAATCACTTTCGGAAATTCCCAAGCTATATTGAAATAATTTTAGATAACTTCTTTTATGCAAAGGTTTTACGACCATTCACTCCAGACGGAGCGTTCGTTGGCCCCACCAGTTCTTTCAGGATTGGTGCTCAACTGGGCGATTTAGCGACAAGAAATTCAAACAAACGTAGTTTTCTTCTTCGTTCGTGTTTGGAAATATACAGCGATATTTTTGGAATCCGCGGTTTTTTTGTGGAAAAATTGCTTGCCGTATCGAAGTCTTTGCTATATAGTGGCTTGCAGTAGTTCAGGAGCTTTAAATTGCTGATTTGTTTTTCACGATAGCCGTTGGACCCCTGATGCTAAAAGATACTTCTAAGATGATAGTTCGTCGATGGAATCTTTTTCTGAGGTTTTTGATTGTTTTGTTGTATTGCCAAACGGACAAATTCGACGGACATTTGACTGCGGAGGGTGGTCATACCTATAGTTGTTCCTTTGTTTTTTGCTGAGGTGAGGTAGTCTATGGCGACAATTACAAAAAAAGAACTTATTGACCGGATTGCAGAGCGTACGCAAGCCAAAAGAGTCTCGGTCAAGCGGATCATTCAAGCATTCCTTGACGAGATAACGAAGGAACTATGTGTGAACAACAACCGTTTAGAGTTCCGGGACTTTGGCGTTTTTGAGACTCGAACGAGAGCCGCAAGAGTAGCCCAAAATCCCAAAACTCTTGAACGCGTTGAGGTGGCGGCGAAGCGTACAGTTAAGTTTAAGATGGGCAGGCTGATGAGAGAGCAGCTCATTGCGCCTACCAGAGAGTCAGCGGAAGCAACAAGTTGATGTCAGCAACAAACCGTAACCTACAGTAAAAGGTAAGCTGAATTCCTTAGCCACAACTCTTAGCTTCAGCAAAAAGTTGTGCGTGAGGGAGAGTTGTTGATAGAAGTTGGTTAAAAGGAGTTTTATATGTCAGAAGGAAAAGTTAAGTGGTTCAACCCAAGGAAAGGTTATGGGTTTATCGCTGCTGATGACGGTCGTGATGTTTTTGTGCACTACTCAGATATTACAGGTGATGGATACAGGACTCTTGTTGAGGGCGATCCAGTTAGTTTCGATATTGTTGAGGGCGAGAAGGGGCCACGGGCCGAAAATGTCATTCAAAAATCAACTTCAAGTGCCGATAAAAGCTCTTGAATCGGCTTTGTCGTTTTATGTACAGGAGGAGATCACATAAAACTTCTGCTCTTCTCATGCCTAATTGTACTCAACATAGTCCCATAGAAATGATAACAATTGTAATTACTTGCTACTATATGATGGAAGGTTTGATGCTTACTTAGCGGGACTTTGATGATAATTACTGGTGAGCCAAAATCTGGGTTGGATTGTAACGTGCTTGTGTTGAACAAGCACTACATGGCTGTGCGCATTATTGGGGCGCGACGGGCATTTTCCTTGCTGTTTCGTGAACTTGCCGAAGTAGTCTCCTTTGAGCAGGGCGGATATTCCAATTATGACTTCGAGAGCTGGTGCGAAATAAGCCAGCTCAGACGAATGTTTGAGCCAGATGGACACGATTGGGTATCCACGGTAAATTTTTACATTGCTGTGCCGCGGATTATTCGGCTGCTGTTTTATGACCGACTGCCACAAAGCGATGTCAAGTTCAACCGCCGAAATCTTTTTGCTCGTGACAGAAACAGGTGCCAATACTGTGGAAAACGTTACCCAACAAGTGAACTATCCCTTGACCATATCATCCCCCGAGCTTTGGGCGGTAAATCAGTATGGCAAAATGTGGTCTGCGCCTGCACGAACTGCAATGCCAAGAAAGGTGGCCGAACGCCCAAACAGGCTGGACTAACTCTTATTCAAAAACCGATAAAGCCAAAACACAATCCGCTTCTCCATATACACCTGAGTCACCAACGCTACCGTAGTTGGAAGCAATTCCTCGACCACGCATACTGGTCTGTCGAACTAAAATAAACCCAGCAGATCCATTAAAACGCAATTCCAAGTAATCGATATTCGATCAGAACTGCTTACTTTCTAAGGAGAAGGTGGTGAAGGAGGTTCAACCACAACCACATCATTTAACCTTATATCCTCTGAAGAACTACCTACCATTATCTCGAATGTCCCCTGTTCTACGACAAAACTTGACGTAGTAACATCATAAAAAGCCAATTCCTCAGCCGGTAAGGTAAACGCAACCGTTTTTGTTTGACCCGCCTGTAAATTAATTCTTTTAAATCTTTTTAATTCCTTGATGGGTCTTTTTACACTAGCAACAGTATCATGAATATATAATTGAACAACCTCATCGCCTTCGCGACTACCAACATTTTGTACATCTACACTTATATTAACTGTTCCATCAGAAGTTATTGTGTTTGGCTCTATCTGAAGATTGCTATAGCTAAATTCCGTATAGCTTAACCCATGTCCGAATGGATATAGTGGCTGTTCTTCAAAGTACATATATGTTCTGCCTGCATTAATAACGTAATAATTGTTAAAGCTCGACAACTGCTCGACAGACGCATAGAATGTCATAGGCAACCTACCCCCAGGATTGTAATCACCAAACAAGATATCAGCGATGGCAGTACCACCAGCCTGGCCGGGATACCACGCCTCTATAATTGCCGGCACGTTTGCCTGTGTCCAGTTAATAGCTACTGGTGATCCATTTATTAATACTACTATTGTATTGGGATTCACATTGTAAACTGCTTTGATTAAATCCTCCTGAACACCGGGTAAATCTATTTCAGTTCTGTCGCGCCCCTCACTAGCCACGGTCAAATCTGTGCCCACAACAACAACTGCTACATCAGAACTTGATGCTATATCGACCGCTTCAGCAAAGCCTTCACTTAAATAGTCCCATTGCAAGTGCACCTCTGCATGAAGGCTATTTTCATAGAACTCAATTAAAATATCATAATGTTGGCCCGCCTGCAGGTCCGCAAAGGCATAATATGTAGTCGTCGCATGGTCATGCCATTCGTTAATAAGCAATTCCCCATCTAAATAAAGACGAACACCATCATCTGTAGTTACTGCTAACTCATAAGCCTTAGTTTCAGGCGGCACTAATTTGCCCATCCAGCGAACTGAAAAAACGTCGCTATTGATAGCTGGGTCCGGCGAATCCTGGCCCCAGTTGAAATCGACCTGGTTGTCGATCCTAACCAACGACGGTGATCCCAATAGATTCTTATTATTAAAATACTCTCCCCTCAGACCATTCTCTCCGGGAGAACCTTCCGGTATCAAGTAATCAGATGGAATTGGTGCCACATTTAGCTCCCCTTGAATCTCGCAGCCCTGTGCATAAGAAACCGTGATACCCTGACCAGCCACTTTCCTCTGTATACCTTCAAGCGGATCTACTTGGATATTAGGCGTGCCGCTATAACCACCAAATACGCATCGATTTGCATTTGGTCCAATGACCGCGATGGAATTTATATTCTTTACATCCAGTGGTAATAGGCCGTTATTCTTCAACAGAACAATTGATTTATGCGCCGTTTCGAGAGCCAGCTCCCGGTGTGCCTGGCAATCAAGGCGTGAATCAGGTATAGATGTGTAAGGTACAACATCCGTTGGGTCAAATTCACCCAACCGAAACCTCGCCATAAACAATCGAGTAACTGCTTTATTAATATCAGCTTCTGAAAGTAATCCCTGCTGAACCGCCTGCAATAAATGATCTTGATATACGCTGCCACAATTAAGGTCGCACCCGGAAAGAACCCCCAATGCTGCCGCCCTCTCTGCAGTTGTAACATAATGATGATTAGCATAAATATCGCTAATAGCACCACAGTCAGAGACTACATATCCGTCAAAGCCCCATTCATTTCGAAGCACCTCGGTTAAAAGCGTATAATTACCGCAGCATGGCACTCCATTTAGCGCATTATATGCCCCCATTACAGACTGCGCTTTGCCCTCCATAACGCAGGCCTTAAAACCTGGCATATAATATTCTCTTAGGTCCCTGTCACCAACATTCGATGAGCTTGAATGCCGATTATATTCAGTATTATTAGCTATAAAATGTTTAGGAGTTGATACCGTCTTCAAATAAACAGGGTCGTCACCTTGCATGCCCTTAACAAAGGCCACACCTATCCGAGAGACTAAATATGGGTCTTCGCCGTAGCTTTCTTCGTTTCTGCCCCATCTTGGGTCCCTGGCTATATTTATCGTGGGGCTCCAGTAAGTCAGTCCTTTACCGGTTGTATTATTCTTGATTCTCGCTTCATCGGAAATAACAGTAGCTACTTTGAATATTAGATTCGGGTCCCACGTACTGGCCAATGCTATCGCTTGTGGAAACGCCGTACAGCCAGAGGAAACTACTCCATGCAAAGCTTCATTCCACCACCCATATGCCGGTATACCCAAACGAGTAATTGCAGGTGAACTATTTCCCGTCTGCGATATTTTCTCTTCCAGTGTCATCGACGACACTAAAGCCGAAACTCGTTCAGCAAAATTTCCTATCCGTAAGATAACAATCGTAATTTCATCGCTAACAGAGAGCTCACCATCGTTTGCTGTAAGCCGCAGAACATAAGTTCCGGCCTCGTAAAAGGTAGCGGTGCTATCTTCAAACGATTCATCATCGAACGTTACCGTACTCGGCCCATCTACTGCCTCCCACAAAATCGTAACCGTCCCTGTCAGATATGGCAGACCATCATCAATAATAGTGCCATCCAGACCCACCTCCGCACTACTAGCTTCTCCCATCAAGGCGACCACCTGGTCACTACCAGCATAAACCTTCGGCGGCAGGTTAATGTACGTCAGCCAATCACCAACTAATAGCAGTAAATCAAGCGAATCAACCTTGTTGTCCTCGTAAATATCACCTTGTAAAAGCGTTCCTTCATTCAGCCAATCTTCAGCTAATAACGAATAATCAAGTAGGTCAACCTTACAGTCCACATTAATATCGCCCGCCAGTGATTCTCCTCCACATGGCAAAATGAACGAAGCACCACCCAGGTCCCTTAGCTGGATGATCTCGCCATAGTTTAGCGCATAATCGAAGACAGCCACGTCGTCAATCAGGCCGTTCCAGTATCGTCCTTTATCTTGCGCATTTTCTCCGATATATACGTTGTAGCTATTGGTAGGTATATCCTCGGAAGAAGCCTTCGTTGCGTCAAGCGCCCCATCCACATATAAACGGATCACTTCACCATCATACTTTCCACAGACGTGGTGCCATTCGCCAGCCGACACATTAATATTTCCGTCGACAAGATTCACCCAAGGAGAACCACAAACGGCGAAATGGAATCGTCTTTCATCCTGGTAGGTTGAAATCCTCCATGCGCTGTCACCCTTGGAGACAATAGCCAGCCAGTCACTGGGGACACTCGTGATATTCACCCAAGCCGCAACCGTAATCTCATCGGTAATATCAAAGACCGAATCATTCCCACAATCTACGTAGTCGCCCTGGCCATTCAGCAATATTGCCTGCCCAAACACACCGGGCACATAGTATGGATTACCTTTTTCGGTACCGTGATTGGTACCGAAGCTATCAATAGCGTTGCCATTGAGCTCGTATAATGCTATCAATCCTGCATCAACTGGAGCTGTTGCCAGACCTACGACTAAAGCTAAAGAAAATAAAAAAACACGTTTACTTAACATGGTATTTCTCTATAAACCTGAAAATCTACACATCTCTATTATACCAGATAAAGCATTTCCCCCTTGGAAAATTATATATTCTGCCATTCATGACGAGTCATCGACCACAGATACCTCGATTCTGCGGCCCCCTGCTACGCCAATCAAGAGTACTTCTTCGGAAGATTGTTGCTCGGCTGACACCGACTTTAAAATAAAAATCGCATAAAAACTAACAAGGGGGTTATTGATAAATGATTGCTGATTATTGAACCTTACAGTAATATAATTCTCATCTACTACCGTAATGAAGTAGAGTGGGCTGATGAGGATGCGGTAGATGCAGCTTTTTCCAGGGAGGTAAACATGATGAGTGAAACAGCTTCGGCAATGGCTTCAAGCACATTGTGGTCCGGGATTTTAGACTACGAGCTTGTCAGAGGAAACCATATTTGGCGATTCGGCCTTGTGTTGCTCGCGATAATTGTCGCAATGATGGCTGGTCGAATCATCCAGTTCGCCATTAACAAATATGCCCAGCGAATGGCGGCGAAAAAAGCCGATAATCCGCTGTCTCTAATGCTGAAGGCCTTGGCTAATCCCACATACGTGGCCGTCTTTGCGATGGGGCTCTTTTTTGCCAAGCTCCCTCTGTTCTTTCACGATGAAGAAGGTATACGTCTTATCATAGGTGCCGGATGGACGACGATTGCCCGCGTCATTGTCGCCATCGCTGCAGCCTATGCACTATATCGCCTTGTTGACGTGGTGGAGTTCTATCTCAATCGCCTTGTTGGCAAAACCGAAACCAAGCTGGACGATATGCTTGTTCCCATTGTCCGTAAAGCGCTGCGAGTGACAATCGCAATAATAGCGTTACTTCTTATCAGCGAGCACATCCTGGGTCCAGGCAGAGTGAAGTCGCTGCTGTTAAGTGCCGGCGTAGGTGGTATCGCAATCGCTCTTGCAGCAAGGGAGACAATCGCCAATTTCTTTGGCTCGATTACCATTTTTACCGACCGACCATTTCAGATGGGTGAGCTTGTAAAGATTGGAGAGCACCTGGGACCTGTGGAGGAAGTGGGTATTAGAAGCACGAGGATACGCACGCTGCAGGGACACCTTGTGACGATACCAAATAGTGTGATTGCCAATTCCGCCGTTGAGAATCTTGGCAAACGCCCCTACATTCGCAGGACTTCAAATATTACGATCACTTATGACTCAGGCCATAAAAAAGCCAAAAGGGCCGTCGAGATTATAAAAGAGATTTTGGCCAAGGTGCCGGAAATAAACACAGATTCTGAAAAACCAACCAGGGTTTACTTTAGCGACTTCAACGACTGGTCGCTGAACATATATATGAGCTATTGGGTCAGACCGGCTGACTATTGGGTATACCACGAAGTGAACGAACGGGTAAATCTGGAAATAATGAAACGATTTGAAGCTGAACAAATCGAGTTTGCCTTCCCCAGCCAAACGCTTTACGTGAAAAAGGAGTAAAAGGCACTTGTGGCAGGATAAATGTTTGATCTCAGCAGCTATGGTGCTATCCGGCGTCGGTTGGAGCTAATAGTTATAGTACCGTTTCAACCCAAGGGAATCCGTATTTTGGGAATCTCAATTCTTCCATTCCAAGACCTCTCGTATTCGCTGCCTCTGTCCCCTTTATCGGTGATGTCCAGAGTCCCCTTAAGAAAGTATTTTTCGCGCCCCGTCTTTTCCAGTATCCAGCAGTCTGGTATTCCCAAATCAATCAAGGCAGCTTTGCCAGCTGGTATTCCAAGACCTCGCCGTGAGATGTTGAACGTAAGAGTGCTATCATGAGGAAGCACTATTTCACTCAAGGGCGCATAACAACCGTTATAAGAAGGGCCCATTGCACGGGGAATGGGGTTCCCTGCCTCATTAATAACGGCGAAGGTAATTTCAGCGTCGGCCCAATCTATTCGAATCGGATTCGCCATGTCCGATACGTTCCTAAGTGCCAGATAGGTTGAGATAATCGGTGTATCGTTAATGACCTCCGACGTCGCCACGACGAGTCTTGCTTGAATTCCGTTTACTGGCTCGGACCAAGAGGAGCCTTCCGATTTTGGTCGACACGCGGGACCCAGCGTGACCAGAACAGTTAACAGAATAGACTCTCTAAGCATCGTATCCTCCAACGTTTGAGCTCAACCGGCCTACACTTTCACCCGAGCGGCTGGCACGGGATCGGCAGGGTGTGCGAGTACTCTGATCAAGAAGGAGGCTTTTTGAACTCTTCAACTTTCGGCAGGTCTTTGAGTGAATTCAGACCAAAGACTTCAAGGAACCTCTTTGTAGTGCCGTAGAGCATCGGCCTTCCCACAACTTCAGCTCTTCCGACAATCTTGACCAGTCCCTTATACATGAGTCCTCGAAGTACCTCCCCAACCGCAACACCCCTTATGGCCTCGATATCAGCCCGCAAAACAGGCTGTCTATATGCGATTACTGCGAGTGTCTCCAGTGCTGCAGGACTGAGCTTGCTATCGCTTCGGATGCGGATTAACCTCTTGAGCCAGTGGTTATAACAGCTCAGCGTAAGCATCTGATAACCGCCGGCAATCTGCTCGATCCTAAAGGCATTATTGTTCACACGATATCTCTCATTCAGACTGCCGATGCACTTGCGAATCTGTCTGACACCGCTCTCGACAAGACCAGCCAGATGTGACTCTGAAACTGGCTCATCGCTGGCAAATAAAACCGCTTCTATAACCGACTCAAGCGTTGGCTCATTCTCATCGCTAAGCTCATCTTCGCTACCATTTTCTTCGGTATACTGAACCTTCGATTCTTCTTCGAATCCATCTTTCTGCTCCATCCCTACCTCGATTGATACTTCCTTCTGTTCGTCTGTCATATATTCTTCCACTTAAATGGATCAGTATCTTTCCTGCTTATTGTGATTGTCACCACTTTTAGCATTTTTTGCAACTGTTTTGCCAGTTTTTTCAATATAAACCGTTCGGAAATCGTATGGCTAAGGCATATACACGTTAGGTCTGCCTCCTGTGCTGCCAATGCGTGGTGATGTTTCAGCTCACCCGTCACATATAGGTCCGCCCCCGCTGCGATAACCTGATTGATAATCTTGCCACATGAGCCTGCACAGACTGCCGCTGTTTCCACTATTCCCCTCTTGTCGCCCACAAGACCTATAGCCTTTGCGCCGGTTTGCTTTTTAATTCGTGCTATTATCTCACCGACCTTCGCCGGTTTTGCGAGCTTTCCAATTCTGCCAAGCCCATACTTGCTGTCGGGCTTGTGGAGGCTGTAAATATCGAACGCCGGGGTTTCATACGGATGTGCTCTTTTCATCACAGCTACCACCGCGTTAAGTCGCTCTGCCGGAACAATAGTTTCAAATCTTACTTCCGGCACCTTTTCGAATCTCCCTTTTTTACCGATAGCAGGTCTTGCACCATCTAACGGTAAAAATGTCCCAGTGCCGGCAGTTTGAAAACTGCAATTGCTGTAGTTACCGATCGCGCCGGCACCGACCGAAAACAATGCGTCAGCAACTTTGCTCACTGCTTCAATCGGCACAAAAACCACAAGTTTATATTCGTCGCCACCCGGATAATCAACATAATCACCAATGGGCTTGCCATTGATAATTCCAACCATCTCAGCAAGGCCATCATTTACCCCCCCTGCCGCTGCATCCAGCGCAGTGTGTATGGAAAAGACCGCAATCCCGCTGCGAATCAATTCATACACGATATCACCCGGTCCTACCGTGGTAACATTTTTCAGACCATCCCAGATAACAGGATGATAACTTATGATAAGCTCCGCGCGAGTCTTTTTTGCCTCAGCAATCACAGCTTTTGTTACGTCAATCGTCAGTAAAATCCTGTTCACATTCTTGTCAGGATTGCCAACGAGCAATCCAACATTGTCCCACGGTTGCGCCAGCCCAAGCGGCGCTATCTGTGTGATAGCTATTGCAACATCTTTAACTTTCATCTATCTGCTCTGCATTCATATTCAATCAATTCTGCAAACTTGTCTTGTAGAGTCTTTGTAACCCGACCCACCTTACCTTCGCCTACTGTGTGTTTCTCTACGGAAGTCACAGGCATAACCTGCATTATCACATTCGTTAGGAATATTTCATCCGCCTGCAATAAATCATTTATGTACAGGTCCTTTTCGACTAATTCTATGCTGCTTTTTACTGCAATCTCGCATACACTTTTTCTCGCCACGCCTGCAAGCAGCGGCGTTCTAATTGGGGGCGTAAGTAACGCTGAATCTTTCACCAGAAAAACGTTGCTTATACATCCTTCAGCCAGACGATTATCCACAGTAAACCACAACGCTTCAGCGGCCTTTTTCTGATGTGCCCATTTCAGCGCCAGCATGCGTGAAAAATAACTTGTTGTCTTGTGACCATATATCGGCTCACTTACATTTTGTCTGTATGGACACAATACAACCATAACGCCCTTCTTATAGTACTCCGATGTATAAGGCTGGAACTTCACGGCCGCAATGAGAAGCGTCGGCTTCCGCTGTTGCTCGTCTTCAGCCATTGGCCCGCCTGTCAACGTCAAGCGAAGCCTCGCATCGCTTAGTTTGTTAGCCTGGAGTACCTTGTATATAGCTCTGGATAGATATGTTCTGTCATACGGATTGTCTATCGAAAGGCTGTTCGCACTGAAAAACAAACGGTCCAAATGGTCTTTCAAACAAAAGACCACACCATTATGAGCCCGCATCGTCTCAAAAAGCCCCGCACCGTACAAAAACCCAATATCAGTCACGGATATGCAGGCCTTGTCGATATTAATCAATTTATCGTTCATGAAAATCTTTTCTATCATCTCACTTTGTGTAAATCCGAATATAGAATTCGTCATAGGCGGACAAATTCAAAGACCAAATATCTAAAAAATTAGTCAAGTTTTTTGGAATTTTGTGCTTCGTTCACTTGTTTTTGCTCAATATTTTGCCCTTTGTATTTCATATTTACGCTTGTGTGTAAAGAAGATCAGGCAAGCCCAAGTTTGATTTTAGTGATGCACCGTCTTTTGCGCCTTGTTAAGCAAAGTCACATGCATACTTTTCTCTGTAACTTAAAAATCTCTCCTTTTCTAAATTGATGTCTATTTCTTTTCCAATTTTTCGTGCTGCTTTTACCGTTTCTTTGAAGAGCCTTTCGCTAAAAGGAGTATTCCCTATGATTTTGCCAACGACAAACTTTTTCTGTTCGTTTGAGAGTTTTGCATTAGTTTCTACTAGGCTTATAGATTCATTTATTGTATATAGGTTATTTTCAGCTAAAACTTTTTGTGCAAAGCTTTCTTCGGAAGAATACTGGTAAAGATAATTCGCTAATATTTCGTGGCTAAATGCTGAGGTTATAGTTATGTCGTATAATTTGGATCTTCTATTAGAGAAAATCCTTTTTGCATCTTCGTAATTGATTGCATTTTTAAAGTAACCATGGTATAAGTTTACTGTGACTCCGTTAATTTCGGCAGATATAAACCTTGCAGTTTTGAATACAAACCTCAACTCATTAATTCGTGTATCTTTACACTTTATCCAATCGACTATTGTCACAGCAGGAATTTTCCCGAGAAAGTAATCACTTAATTTCATTCCGTCCAATCTCTTCAGAAACCAATGAAATTGAGAAAAGTAGGCGCTTTCTTCAAATTTTTTAACAAATTGCTCAAAGCACCCATCCAAAATTCTTTTAATTTTATTAATTATATCAGCTTTGACGTCCTGGTCAGCGTAATAATAGATGTTCTTAAAAACCTCCATAAATTTTACAAACGAATAAATTCCCCTTGGGTCATTATTAAAATCATCTATAAGAATTTTACTATTGAATTTTTTAAATAGTTGGTATGCTCTCAAGGGACTGAGCTTGTATATAGCTAAAAATAGGTACAGCTTACTAACTATATAACGTTCCCTCTTATTAAGTTTTTCTGCTAGTGAATCGATAACTTCATCATCAATTAGTGTCTCTTTCGATTGAGGCTCTATTTTCGAAAACGCTTTAACCACTCTATCTAATCGCTTACCTAGTTCTCTCTCCCTAAAGTATTTCCTGACCAATGATACGAACAGTGGATCCTTGCATAATTCCTCAAGCGTTTCACTACCGTAGAAGTAAAACGGAGTAATTAGCTCGTACAGATTAGCAGGATAACTGCTCATGTAATCTATAAGCATGCCCTTTTCATCTATTACTGATCCTTCATATTTTTGAAGCACTAATTGAAGTATCTCAGCTTCTGTCGAGTGAAGCTTGGGGGCAATAAATATCTCAGAACTATCGCCCCAATCCTGAGGTTCAACATTAATTACCCTACGGTCTATCAACGTTTGATATTGATCGCTATAGCTTTGGATTGAATTTCCTATATATCTTCGCATAATGGATAAATCGTTCTTAAAATAGGGTAGAAATCTCACCAAAATGTCCTTACATCTAATTAAATGCGATTCTTTATCTGCGAAGTACTTGTAAGCAGATTTATAAAACTCTTCTTCTGTTATTTTAATTTCACCACTATGTTCAACTTGCTTAAAAAATCTGTTCCAAAATTCCATATTTTTGTATTCAAACAAAGTCCTCGAAAGATCACTTTTCTCCAATGATGAAAGAAAATCATCTAGCTTTTTAGTTATTTTTATTTTGCGAAAGAATAGCTCAGTTAGAAATCTAAGGTCAACAAATCTCTTCTTAAATTCTAAAATTGGAATTTCTTCTCCTATTAAGTCCCTTATATCATCAATGCTTAGCCCATCATTGCGAATCAACAAAATAAGCTTAGGGCGTTCAGTATTTTTTTTGCTATTAATGAGTATTTTCAGGATCGTTTCTGCCTTTTCAGTATTGGCTTGGCAATCATCTATAATAAACACAAAATCCTTAGTAACTACATCAGCCAATTCAGATAACATTTTCTCTGAAAGCTCAGCTTTTTTTACCGAACTATAATGGACTTTGTGTCCTTCCTTTTCTAATTTATTGCTTATTAGCAAACAATTAAAAGTCTTACCTACCCCTCTTCTCCCAATAATGCATGTACAATCACTCGAATTAAAGAAGCTAAAAAACAGATCATTAAAATCAGTTGATAAGAGCCGCAAATAATCTGGGCTATCAGAACAATCAAATTTGTAGAGGAAGTTGCGTTCTATTAGAAATTGAAATTCATCACTTGGTGAGGAAAACACAGGTCTGAGCGTTTTAATGGCTTCAAGCAATCTTATTTCCTCATCAATTGTCTCCTTAGTTGTAAAACCCATGCTTTGTAATTGTTTTGAACTAGTTTTCGATGGTCTTTCAAATTCTTTCTTTAGCTCCGTTAATGCAGTAAGAAGTTCTGTAAGATGTCTCTTATGTTTCTCACTGCTAAATTGGGAGAGAAGTTGAGCATATACTGGACCAACAAATGGAACGGCTGCAGGAGTTGAGACACCGATCTTTTTGAAAACCTCTTTTATTGTTTTAATGGTATCCATTGCGTTTTTACATCTATTTTTTTCCAAAATTAGCGATTTCTGCTTTAATACTCATGTCAGAACGTAATTATCAACTCTGCGACTTAAAGTGGGTATCATATATCCGCTATTTTATACTATATTAACTTTCGACTGTTATGATACCAGCAATCATTGCTCTTGCCTTTGTAATTGTCTCCTCCCATTCGGCCTCTGAGTCCGAGTCTGCGACTATGCCGCCGCCGGTTTGTGCGAAGGCCTTTTGCCCCTTGATAATAATAGTCCGTATGGCAATATTCAAGCAAACATTGCCATCCAGACCAATATATCCGATGCTTCCTGTGTAAACACCTCTCGCTGTCGGTTCGGTCTCATCAATTATCTCCATCGCGCGGATTTTCGGAGCGCCGGTAATTGAGCCGCCTGGAAACATCGCCTTAATAATATCACAGAAAGTAACGTTACTGCGAATCCGTCCGCCCACAGTTGCCACGGCGTGAAAGACTGAAGGATATACCTCAATCGTTCTCGGTTGAATTACATTGCGTGTTCCCGGCTCACAGATTCTGGCCACATCGTTGCGTTCGAGATCGATTATCATATTTAGTTCAGCCTTTTCCTTTTCGCTATGCAGAAGCGCATTAAAATTCTTCACATTGGCTCTTTTTGCGAAAGCATGGTTTCGTTCATTTCCGCAAAGCCGGCGC
>Ga0315543_1000206_pt1 | contig 73340 bp, 74 predicted proteins | sample SalMarSW160210MG_2_FD_203098 | JGI IMG/M metagenome (GOLD analysis project Ga0315543, IMG submission 203098) | Salt marsh sediment microbial communities from the Plum Island Ecosystem LTER, Massachusetts, United States - Salt Marsh Sediment SW1601-210 ... | reverse complement strand
GACGGGCTGCCCTGCTGGACTTCTCTCGTCATCATGATAGCCAGTATAATCAGCACCGATATGGCGCCGACGTACACCAGTATCTGCACCGCCGCCAGGAAGTCGGCGCTCAAGGTAATGTAGAGTCCTGCCACCGTGATGAAGCAGAGGACGAGGGACAGGGCGGCGCGGAAAACGTTGCGCAGGAATATCACGCCCAGGGCCGCGATTACGGCGACCACCGCCATTATCCAGAATGCAGCGGCTAGTCCCATTATTTCCTCTTCTCCACGATTTTATCGATGAGCAGGGTCTGCTCGGGTAATTTTTCCGCAATTTCAGGGTGATAATAACCGCTGGCGGGCCTCTCCGGCGATTCCAGTAATTCGTCATCGGCCTGGACAAGGTCGCCGCGGCGGTATTTCGCCCTCTCGAAGGAATAGCCCATGAAGAGGGCATCGTAGGGGCAGGCCTCGACGCACAGTCCGCACTGAATGCAGTAGCCGGTGTCCACCCGGTATGTCTCCACCTCGTACTTATTGTCCTCGAGGTTGGTAGAAGTAACGATTTCGATAGCGCCCTGGGGGCAGGTCTTGGCGCAGGTGCCGCAGCCGGTGCACTTCTCCCGACTCCAGATAAGCTCGTTGCCGCGTGTCCGGCGCGAGATGTTAAGTCGCTGTTCCGGGAACTGGCTGACCGTCGGGTGACGCAGCAGGTGCTGGATGGTCACCATCATACCTTTGATTAACCCTATACCGTAACGTTCAAACTTCAAGTCGGCCCCATCCTAACTTAAAGAATTTAGACCATAAAACAACCAGTATCACCATGATGGCGATATTGACGATGATTAATACCCAGGGCAGCCCGTCCGGCCAGACGAGTACCTGGATAGCGGTAATAAACACATTGATTAAAGCCAGCGGGAAGAGGAACTTCCAGGCCAGGGCCATAAGCTGGTCGATGCGCACGCGCGGGAAGGTCGCCCGTGTCCAGACCATCAAAAAGAAGACAATAAATACCTTAACTATGAACCACAGCCAAGGCGGCAGCAACGGGCCTCTCCAGCCACCGAGGAAGAGCGTGGTGATAATGGCGGAGATGGCGATGGCCTCGGCGTACTCTACCAGATAGAACATGGCGAATTTCATACCGGAATATTCGGTGTGGAAACCGGCGACAAGCTCCTGGTCGGCCTCCATAAGGTCGAAGGGGCTGCGGTTAATCTCGGCGCAGCCGGCGGCGAAGAAGATGAGAAAGCCCAGGGGCTGGAACAGGATGAAGGGGATGTCCTGGGACAGAACAATCTGGTTCATGGAGAGCGAGCCGGCGACCAGCACCACGCCGACTACCGCTAGTACCAGCGGCATTTCGTAGCTGACCACGGCGGCGACATTACGCATGGCGCCAAGCAGGGAATACTTGTTGCTGGAGCCCCACCCCGCCATGAAGACGCCTACCGTGGCGACGGAGCTGATAGCTACCACGTACAGTATGCCGATATTCAGGTCGGCCAGGAGCGCCCCGTTCTGGAACGGCACCACGGCGAAAATCATCAATACCGGCGCAAAAGCTACTACCGGAGCCAGCCAGTGGACCAGCTTATCGGCTTTGTCCGGCACGATATTCTCTTTTAATAAAACCTTGACGGCATCGGCTACCGGCTGAAGCAGGCCGAAGGGTCCGGTGCGATTGGGGCCGAGGCGCGACTGCATGCGGCCCAGGGCCCGGCGCTCCACATAAATAACGCCCATTACCATGATTAGAGTAAAAGCGATAAGCGCAACGGTGAAGAACAGCCAGTGCCACCAGTAACCGCCGGGCCAGTCCGGCGGGACTGCCTGCATCGGCAGGTTGCGAATTAATAAATCGGGAGTCGCCACTATCTGTCAACCTCGCCCATGGTAATATCGATACTGCCGAAGATGGCAATAAGGTCGGCCACCTTCCATCCCTTGACCATCTCGCGTAACGCGGTCAGGTTTATCAGGCTGGTAGGCCGTATGTGGCACCGGTAGGGGGCAATGGAGTTGTCCGATACCAGGTAATAGCCGAGCTCGCCCTTGGGGGCCTCCAGGTGGGCGTAAGCCTCGCCCTTGGGGGGGCGAACCAGGTGGGGCACGTCGGCCCTGACGGGTCCGGCGGGTATATCATTCATGGCCTGCTTGATAATACGCAGGCTCTGGCGCATCTCCTCTATCCTCACACGGTAGCGGTCATAGCAGTCGCCGTTCTCGCCCTGCGGGATATCGAACTCAAAGCGGTCGTAGACGGAATAAGGGTCGTTCTTGCGCAGGTCCCAATTAACGCCGCTGCCGCGGGCTACCGGGCCGCTGATGCCGCAGTTGATGGCTGTTTCCCTCGGCAGGATGCCGACGCCCCTGGTGCGCGCCAGCAGTATCTCGTTCTGCATAAGCAGCATGTCGTATTCATCGATCCAGCGGGACATCTGTACGACGAGTTTTTTCAGCGCCGGCAGAAATTCTTCGGGGATATCCTGGCTGACGCCGCCGATTCTCATGTAGTTATAAGTTAGACGCTGGCCGCAGACCATGTCAAAGAGGTCGACGATTTTTTCCCTCTCGCGGAAGGCGTACATGAAGGGGGTATAGTAAGCGCCGCAGTCGTTCAGGAACGAGCCCACGGCGATACAGTGGTTGGCCAGGCGCTGTAGCTCGGCCATGATAACGCGTAAATAATCGCCGCGTTCCGGCACTTTAATACCCGCCAGCTTCTCCACCGCCAGACAGTAACCCAGGTTGTTGCTCATCGGCGAGATATAGTCCAACCGGTCGGTCAGCGGGATAATGCCGGAGTAGGTCCTTTCCTCGGTGAGCTTCTCGATGCCGCGGTGCAGGTAGCCAACAACCGGCTCGATATCCAGTATGACCTCGCCGTCTAGGGTGGCTCGCATGCGGTATACGCCGTGAGTGCTCGGGTGTACCGGCCCGAAATTGAGCACGAACGGTTCGGTCTTGAGTGTCATCATCTCGGTCGTGGTCATTGGAGATAGTCCTTTCGCAGCGGGTGTCCCTGGAACCCTTCCCAGAGGAAGAGGCGTTTCAAATTAGGATGCCCTTCAAATTTAACCCCCATGAGGTCGTAAATCTCTCGTTCCTGGAAATCGGCTCCCTGCCACAGGTCGATTACCGAAGGTACGGACGGATTCTCGCGGTCATAGCACCTTGTTTTAATAACGAACGAGTGGTTATGCCTGGTGGAGGTAAACTGGTAAACGATTTCAAAATAGCTATAGTAGTCCACGGCGGTAACGTAATTAAAATAGTCAAATGCGAGACTTTCGGTATTTTTGAGATATTCGGCAACTGCCCGTAAAGAATCGCTGTTTACGACTATACATTCCGGGCCGGTTTCCTCGATGCTGCCCGGGAATTTCTCTTCCATCTGGCCGGATATGTCTTTACCGGAGAGGGCTACCGTCATTCTTTTTTACCTTTCAAGAGCTGTTGCGGCAGGTCTAATATCTGGTGCTCTCTGGCGATTTTCTTCTGAAGCGTCTGCACGCCGTAGATGAGGGCTTCGGGGCGGGGAGGGCAGCCGGGCACGTAAACATCGACCGGTATTATCCTGTTGTATCCCGGCACCACGTTGTAAGAGGAACGGAAAATGCCGCCGCTGATAGCGCAGGCGCCCATGGCGATGACCCATTTCGGCTCCGGCATCTGGTTATAGATGCGCCGGACAACCGGCGCCATCTTCCAGGTGAGGGTGCCGGCTGTAATCATGAGGTCGGCCTGGCGTGGCGAAGCCCGCAGGATTTCCATGCCGAAGCGGGACATATCGAAGCGGGGGCCTTCGGCGGCAATAAACTCAAAGGCACAGCAGGCAGGGAAGCATATCGCCGTCCACAGGGAGGAACGCCGCGCCCAGTTCAATATGGCGTCTACCGAGGACAGCATGATGTTCTTCTTTACTTCCTCTTCCAGCCAGCCGTCGGGGTCGGGAATGGTCTCTCTGGCGCCCGCTTTCACCTCTTCAATCAGCTGACCCTCCTGACGGTCAAGCTCCGAAGATGTGTAGATATACTCTTTATCGCTGCTTATTTCCATTCGAGGACCTTCTTCTTCCAGGCATAGATGTAGCCGATGAGCACTATGAAAACGAGTATCAGCACGACAAAGAAACTGGAAAGTCCCAGCTGCCGGAGCTGCGATGCCCACGGATAGAGGAAAACAACCAGGACATCGAGCGCTAAAAAGACGAGGGCGTAGAAATAATAGTGGAAGTTAAACTGCACCCAGGTCTTCCCGATGGTCTCCATGCCGCATTCGAAGATGGAGTTCTTGATAGGATTGGGATTGTTGGGGACGATTTTAAGATATCTAAGGGCAATGGGAAGAACTACCATTACCAGGGTAAAAAGTACGACGATTATGGAAAACAGTCCGATTAATCCGTAATTTGCTAGCAACTGGTCCCCTGACTATCTATATCGCTGATTTTATGTTTACGTGCTCGCAGTACTATATATTATGATACAGGGATTCTGGCACTGCGGTAGTATACCATATATTTTTTGGAAAAAGCAATACTATAAAAGGCATGTTTTATATGATTGGTGATACCCGCGGACCCCTCTGATTACTTGAGTTTGTACTTCTTGGCCAGGGTGGACAGGCCGGGCATAGAACACTCCAGCGTACGGTCGTCGACGCAGTACACCAGCCGGAAGTAGCCGGGTGTGCCGAAAGCCACCCCGGGCACGGTGAGCACATGGTGCTCCCGCTGTAATTCGTGCACGAAGGCGACATCATCTTTTATGGGGCATTTGGGGAAGATGTAGAAAGCGCCCTGTGGCTTATTAACTTCATATCCCATTTCTACCAGGTTATTGTAGATAAAATCCCGCTGGTGCTGGTACTCGGAGACGTCTATGGTTATATCCTGCAGTCGACGCACCACGTTCTGCATGAACGCCGGGGCGTTTATAAAACCCAGCACGCGGGTGCAGAAGACCATGCCCGTTATCATCTCGTCATGGTGAGAGCTATCCGGGTGCAGGGCAACGTATCCGATACGCTCACCGGGTATGGACAGGTCCTTGGAGTGAGAAGTGGCGATAATGCTGTGCCGGTGAAAGTTCAGCGGTGAGGGGTACTCCAGCCCATCGTAGATAATCTTCTTATAGGGCTCGTCACTGACGATGAATATCTCCGTTCCGAACTCGGCTTCTTTTTTACGGAGTATCTCTGCCATCCGGCGTAGAAGGTCTTCACTGTAAACGACGCCGGTGGGATTGTTCGGCGAGTCGATGAGCACGGCTTTAGTTCGGGGGCCGATGGCTTTCTCGAACTCGTCAAGTCGGGGCATGAAGTGCTCATCGGTGGGCACGGTCTTGACCACGCCGTCGTGATTTTCCACGTAATTAAAGTAATCGACGAACCACGGTAGAAAAAGTATCACCTCGTCTCCGGGGTCGAGAATAGTTTTAAACGCCACGTTGATAGCTCCCGCTGCCCCGACGGCCATGATGACGTCCTTCTCGGTTAGCTTGATACCCGTTTCCCGCGTCAGCTGCGCGGCAACGGCGGCTCTGGTCTCCGGGTAGCCGGCATTCTCCATGTAGCCGTGCATGCCCGGGAATGGATTCTCCGCCAGGCGTTTAATCTCGCGTTTGAACTCGGGGGGAGGTTCCATAATGGGGTTGCCCAGCGAAAGGTCGTAGACATTCTCTATGCCGAACTGCTTCTTCATGGCGATGCCCTCTTCGAACATCCGCCGAATCCACGACCCTAGTTCCATGCCCTTTTTGACTCTAGCCGATACGGACACCTTCTATTTCCTTTCTGCCTATTTCAAAGGCAGTTAAATTGATTTCACGGATATTATCCGGCAGACGTTGCGAGATGCTCTCCTTCCAGGTTTCTGCCTCGAGCGGGGCGAATACCGAAAAGCACCCCAGCATAAATATATTGAGCGTCCTGACATTGCCCAGTTCCCTGGCCCGCCCGGTGCCGTCCACGAAGTAGACCCGGTCGGTCTGCCGTTTCAACACCGCAGCGATTTCGTCATCGGTGGGGTATTTCTCCTGTCCCAGGCTGACCGACTGCGGCGGCTGTTCGTATTTGTTGACGATAGCTATTCCGCCGCGCCGCAGGTAATGGCTCCACCGGGCCGCCTCCAGCTTCTCGAAGGCAAGGAGAATGTCGACGCTGCCGTCTTTGATTAACGGCGACCAGACCTTCGGCGCCAGGCGCACGTGGCTAAGCACGCTGCCGCCGCGCTGGGCCATCCCCAGCGTATCCGTCTTTTTAACATCGAAGCCGGCCGCCAGAGCGGTCTCGCTGATGATGTCGCTGGCCAGGACAACCCCCTGACCGCCTACCCCGGTGACTATTAAGTCTATTTTCTCCATCTTACTACCGTTACTCATGCAGAAATTGCTTTCTGCGGGCATAATTGTTCGCAAATAGTGCAGATATCTCCAGCACAGAGGGTCGGCTCGATGAACACCTGTCCGTCGGCGCTCTGGATGGCCGGGCAGCCGAGGCCAAGACAATAATTGCACTGAACGCACTTTTCCACGTCGACCTTTCTTGGATTGGCACGCTTCCTGACGCGCATGGCGCAGGAGCCGCGGACGATGATAACGGAGATCTCCTGTCTGTCCAGCGAGTCCTTGAGGCCGTTCCGCAGCGCTTTAAGGTCGAAGGCATTCACAACCTTGACATCTTTAACGCCGATGCCCCTGGCCAGGCTCTCGATATCCACGGCGCAGGTCTCCCTGCCCTGCGCGGAAATGCCCGTGCCGGGGTGCTCCTGGTGGCCTGTCATCGCCGTGGTGCGGTTGTCCAGTATTAATATGGTAATATGGCCGTCATTATATACGGCGTCCACCAGGCCGGTAATGCCGGAATGCATAAAGGTGGAGTCTCCGATGATAGCCACCACCTTGCTTTTAACGCCGGCCTTTTCCATGCCCAGAGCCTGCCCGATACCGGCGCCCATGCAGGCGGTGGTGTCCAGGACATTGAGCGGCGGCAGAGCTCCCAGCGTATAGCAGCCGATATCGCCGGTGATAATCAATTTCGGCTCCTGCGGTGTGTTGTTTTTCTTTTCCAGCAGTTTGGAGCGCTGTCCGAGGCTGTTCAGGACGAAGTAAATGCCGGCATGGGGACATCCGGGGCAGAGCAGGGGAGGCCGTTTGGGCAGTCCCGGGGCCGGGTCTAATATCTTCTCGGAATCCGGCAGGAGGCCGGCGCCGACACTGCTTTCGGTAACGATTTGCGTGTTCAGTTCTCCCACGAGGGGTATAAATTCCTTGCCGGTGACCTCGATGCCCATCGCCTTGATATTATCCTGGAGAAACGAGTCGAGTTCCTCAATGACGATGAGCTTCTTCACGCCGCCGGCGAATTCTTTAATCATTTTTTCCGGCAAGGGCCAGCTCATCCCGAGCTTGAGGAAAGAAGCCTCCGGAAAGGCCTCGCGCGCGTACTGATAAGCGACGCCGCAGGCCACGATACCGAGGTCGCGCTCTCCCCACATAATTTGATTCAGGGGGAACGCTTCACTGTACCCGGCCAGCTTGAGCATGCGTTTCTCCATCAGGGCGTGCCGGGGGAGGGCATTGACCGGCAGCATGACGTATTTTTTCATGTTGAAGTAAAAGGTCGGTTGCGGGTTCTTTACGGCGCGGTCTCTTTTAACATCCACCACCGACTTTGAATGTGAGATACGGGTGGTAGTACGCAGCAGCACGGGCGTATCGAACTCCTCGCTGATATCGAAGGCATAGCCCATGAGGTCGTAAGCGTCCTGGCTGTCGGTTGGTTCCAGCATGGGCAGCTTGGCCAGCCTGGCATAGTGGCGGTTGTCCTGCTCGTTCTGGGAGCTGTGTATCTGCGGGTCGTCGGCGCTGACCACCACCAGTCCGCCGATAATACCGGTGTATGAGGCGGCTATAAAGGGGTCGCTGGCAACATTCAGTCCCACGTGCTTCATGGAAACCATGGCGCGGGCTCCGGTGTAGGATGCCCCCATAGCCACTTCCATGGCCACCTTTTCGTTGGTGGACCATTCGGCGTAGATATCCTTAAAGCGGGCCAGGTTCTCCAGTATCTCGGTGCTGGGCGTGCCGGGGTAAGCGGAGGCTACCTGCACGCCGGAGTGGTACGCTCCCAGCGCCAGCGCTTCGTTACCGGATAGTAATTGCATAGTCTTTTCCATCTTCATTAACGCAAACCGGCAATATTATACCATAATAGAATAGATAAGAGCAACATTTTTATTATTAATTACGCAATATATTATACACCCGACTGGTCAATTTTACCATACTTTTTAAAGGCAGGACAATAACCGGTGCCTGTTGACAGCTATTTACCATTGTGCTACACTTGTAATTGAAAAAGATTTTCATTTGGCAGGCTGATAATGGTTTATACCGAGAAGAAGATTGAAAGTGCGTTGAGGCAGAGTGGGTATAAAATTACCCCGCAGCGGCGCACCGTCATCAAGGCCATTATTCACAGTCATGAGCATTTGACGCCGGCGGCGATACATGAAAGGGTACACCGGGAGAATCCGGGAATAGGGCTGGTTACCGTCTATCGCACTCTTGAAATCCTTGCCGAACTCAAGCTCGTATGTGAAATGCACGCGGCGGGGGACTGTCGCAGCTACCTGATACGGCGGCCCGTGGAGCACCACCATCACCTGATTTGCTCCGACTGCGGCACGGTGATTGATTTTATTGATTGCGACCTTGGAGAGCTGGAGAAAAGACTATCGAAAGAGAACAACTTTAAGATAAGCGGTCACATCCTGGAGTTCGTGGGGCAATGCCGCAAGTGCCGTAGTAAGACTGTAGCGGGGTAGGATATAAATGCTCAAACGTATCGGCATGGAACTGTTGCACCATATCCCCTTCACGGCGGTGGGGGCGGTGGCCGGTATTATCGTCATGGTCATCATTTATTTTTCCAATGCCCCCAGGGAAATATCGAACGCGCTTTTTTACACGCTCCATCCGCTCCACGTAATCCTTAGCGCCCTGGTAACCGCGTCCATGTACCGGCTGCATAATAAAAACCGTAAACTCTGGGCGACAGTACTCATCGGTTACACGGGCTCTATAGGTATTGCCACGTTGAGCGATATCGTTATACCGTACCTGGGGGGGGATGTTCTGAACGTTCCCATGGAATTTCACCTGCCTTTCCTGGAGACCGCGAAAATGCCCTTCATCGGCATTCAAAAGTGGATAATCGTCAATGCTGCGGCGGTTATCGGCATTGCTATTGCCGTCTGGAGGCCCAATACAAGATTCCCTCACATGGGGCACGTGCTGCTAAGTACCTGGGCATCTCTATTCAGCTTCATCGCGTTCGGGATTGCCGACTGGATTCCTCTGCTCCCCTTTATTTTCCTGTTTCTCTTCCTTTCCGTGTGGCTCCCCTGCTGTGTCAGCGATATTGTTTTTCCTCTTTTATGGGTACCGGGATAAGCCGCGCCCAGGCACAACCACCATTGAGTTATGGCGGAAAGTCCCCTATACTTCGTGTAAGGGTTATGAATCGTTGTCTAAAGTTATTGTGGCCGGCTATGGTTTTGGCGGTAATTCCGACTTTATTGAAGATACTAAAGGTAAATTCGATAGAACCGTTATTCTGGCGATGGGGTGCGAGAGTTACTGCTACGATGATATGCCGTCGATTTTTATAGATAAGGGCGCTTCGGCATATCTGGGCTGGAGCCATGTGGTCAGCCTGAAATACGTGGACGAGGTTACGCTGGACCTCCTCGGTAATTTGTGTACCGGGAATATGACCCTGGCTCAAAGTATTGACAGGACAATGGCCGACTGCGGCAACGACCCGTATTTCGATTCCTTCCTGAAATACTACCCGGCCGAGAGCGGGGATAAGAACATAAGCGAGCTTATCCGGTAGCGGGCGGGAATAGTCTATTATTCTTATTCTAAAGTACACTGGTATCCCCTGAAATCATTATGATACTATATTGATAATATGAACGAGCAGTGGTATAACCAGGGCCCGGAAGAGACCCTGCAACGGTTCGATTCCCGGCGGGCCGGGCTGACCGCCGACGAAATTGAGGCGCGGCTGCTGCGGTACGGCCCCAACCGGCTAAAGAGCAGAAAGAAGACGCCGCCGTGGCTGGTTTTCCTGGGGCAGTTCCTAAGTCCCCTTATCTACGTGCTGCTGGTCGCCGTGGCAATCTCCTTTATCGTCGGGCATTTCATGGATGCCTGGGTGATACTCGGCATCCTCGTGCTCAATGCCGTCATCGGATTCGCGCAGGAAACGCGGGCGGAGAAGGCCATGGAAGCTCTTATCCGGATGGCGGCGCCGCAGGCGAGCGTGCGCCGTGCCGGCAGCATCAGGAATATCACCGCCCGCGAAATCGTGCCGGGCGATATTATTATCCTTGAGACAGGCGATAAAGTGCCGGCCGACGCCAGGCTCATCGAGGTCTCCAACCTGAAAGTCAACGAAGCCACCCTTACCGGTGAGTCCGTGCCGGTGGATAAACACACAATGTCGCTATCCGGAGAGCTTACGGTATCCGAGCGAAAGAACATGGTTTTCATGGGGACGGTCGTTACCTACGGCCGGGCCACCGCTGTGGTCGTGAAGACCGGCATGGCCACCGAGATAGGCAGGATAGCCACCGGCATCCAGGAGGTTAAACCGGAGAAGACTCCTCTGCAGAAGAGTATCAGCAAGTTGAGCCGGTATATAATCGGCCTTTTCCTCGTCATCTGCGTGTTGCTGGTAATCGTCGGTCTTATCAGGGGGATGGAGTGGATGGAAGTATTCCTGCTGGCGGTCGCCGCGGCGGTATCGGCGATACCGGAAGGACTGCCGGCGGTGGTCACCGTGGTTCTGGCCATGGGTATGAGGTTTATGGCCCATCGCAACGCCGTTATTCGCCGGCTGGTGGCGGTGGAGACGCTGGGTTCGGCTACGGTAATCTGCTCCGATAAGACCGGGACGCTGACTTTAAACCAGATGATGGTAAGGAGGATATTCGCCGGCGGTCGCTGGGTAGAGGTTACCGGCGAAGGTTACGCGCCCGAAGGCGAGTACTACCGCGATGGCCGGAGGGTGGATATGTGGAACGAACCGGCCCTGGAGCTGCATCTCCGGATAGGCGCCCTCTGTAACGACGCCTCGCTGACCATGGAAGACGAGCAGTCCTACAGTATCTTCGGCGACCCTACCGAAGGCGCCCTGGTGGTGGCCGCCGCCAAGGCCGGGATGAACCGCGAGAAGCTGGACAGGACCTTTCCCCGCCTTGATGAAATCCCTTTCCAGAGCGAGAAGTTTTACATGGCTACCCTGCATCCGCGTGACGGGGGGCGTATAGCCTACGTGAAGGGAGCCGCCGAAAAGCTCCTGTCCATGAGCAAGTACTGCTACCGGGGGAGTGAAATCGTGCCTCTCATAGAAGCCGATATTGAGTCGATTCTTCAGGCCGGCGATGCCATGGCGGGGGAAGCGATGAGGGTCATCGCCACGGCCTGCGTTAATTTGCCCGGTGACCTGGAGGACCTGGAGGAAGAGCATCTAAGGGGCAATCTGGTGTTCGTCGGCCTTTCGGGGATGGCCGACCCGCCGCGTGAGGAAGCTAAAGAGGCGATTCGACTCTGCAAGCAGGCTGGTATCAAGGTTATCATGATTACCGGCGATAACAGGATTACAGCGGAGTCTATCGCCCGCCAGCTCGAACTGCCGGAGGGGAAAGCGATATCCGGGAACGAGCTCCGCGAGATGAGCGACGAGGTACTATCGGCGCAAGTGGAAAGTGTCTCGGTTTTCGCCAGAATCGAGCCTGTACAAAAATTAAGAATTGTCAATGCACTTAAAGGCAGGGGACATGTCGTGGCCATGACCGGCGACGGCGTAAACGATGCCCCGGCCCTTAAAACGGCCAATATCGGCATCGCCATGGGCATTACCGGCACGGATGTCGCCAAGGAAGCCTGCGACATGACGCTGGCGGATGATAACTTCGCCACGGTGGTGGCGGCGGTTGACGAGGGAAGGGCGATATTCAATCGGTTGAGAAACGTTATCTTTTTACTATTGAGTACGAATATCGGCGAGTTGCTGGCCCTGGTGCTTTCTATTTTATTCATCGGCAAGGCGCCGCTGCTGGCGGTTCAGATTATCTGGGTCAACCTGGTTACGGATACGGCATCGGCTATCCCGCTGGGTCTGGAGCCGAAGTCTGGCGACGAGCTCAAGCAGCCGCCCCGCCACCCCGGAGTGGGCATTCTCTTTCCTGGCCAGGTAATGCGTGTTATTTTTATGGCAGTATACATGGGCGCCGGCATTACCCTGATTTTCAACTGGGCTCAAGCGAGGATGAGTATCGAGGAAGCGCGCACGGTCGCTTTCTGCGCCATGGTTACCTTCGAGTGGTTCCGCGCCTTCAACGCCCGCTCGGACGAACACACCGTCTTCAAGCTGGGCATCCTGCGCAATCGCTGGCTGGTAGGGGCCATCTCGTTGGCCATAGTGCTTCAACTGGCCGTCGTGTATGTCCCGTTTCTCCAGAAGGCTTTCCGGACGGTGCCTCTGGGGATAGACAGGTGGGGTATCGCCGTTCTGGCCGGCGGCAGCCTGTTTATTGTCGAGGAGACCCGCAAAGCCCTGTTCCCCAGACTGTTCAGCCTCGGCAAGTGGCGGCCGGTGAAGTACCGCCGACTTCAAAAGCTGATGATAAGCCTGCGGAGCGGGCGTAAAAAGAGGCAATAAGATACAGCTTCACCAGCCATGAATAATGGAATAAATAACAGGAGCTGCTCTGGAGAATCGATATAGTATTTTACGTTTCCCGGTTAAGGTTGACCAGGAACTCGGCATTGTTCTTAGTCTTGCGCATGCGGTCCAGAATCTTCTCGGTCGCCTCGGCGAAATTATTGGAGTCGGAGGCAATCATCGCTACCATACGCCGCAGGAGCCATACCTGCTTCAGGGTTTCCTCACCGAGTAAAAGCTCTTCGCGCCGGGTGCCGCTGCGCTGGATATCCATGGCCGGGAAAATACGCCGTTCCGAAAGCCTGCGGTCGAGGTGAAGCTCCATGTTGCCGGTGCCTTTAAACTCTTCGTAAATAAGGTCGTCCATGCGACTGCCCGTATCGATGAGACAGGTGGCGATGATGGTCAGGCTGCCGCCTTCGGCGGTATTGCGGGCGGCGCCGAAGAAGCGCTTGGCGGGGTGCAGGGCGGCGGGGTCGATGCCGCCGGACAGGGTACGGCCGCTGGAAGGCATGGCCAGGTTATAGGCGCGGCACAGGCGGGTAACGCCGTCCAGGAGAATAACCACATCCTTGCCGCTTTCCACCAATCGTTTAGCTCTTTCCAGCGCCAGTTCCGCCACGCGTGTCTGGTTATCCACCACCTCGTCGAACGTAGCGGCGATTACCTCGCCGTTGACCGAGCGCCTTATATCGGTAACCTCTTCCGGGCGCTCACCGATGAGACATACCATCAGGTGGATATCGTCATAACTAGCGGTGATGGCGCTGGCTATCGATTTTAATAAGAGCGTCTTGCCGGCCTTGGGCGGTGATACTATCATGCCGCGCTGCCCGCATCCGATGGGGGCGATTAAGTTGATAAGACGGGTGGAAAGGTCGGAAGGAGAGTACTCAAGGTTGATGAGTCGGTCGGGGAAAGTGGGCGTGAGCGACCCGAAAGGCTGGCGGTTTTTAACAACCTCGGGGTCGAGGTTGTTGATGGCCACCACCTGGAGCAGACTGAAATATTTCTCGTTACTCTTCGGGGGCCTGCCCTGTCCGGTAACAAGGTCGCCGTTACGCAGGCCGAAGCGTCTAATCTGCGAAGGCGAGATATAGACATCCGTCTGGCTGGGCAGCATCGTCTCCTGCCGGAGGAAGCCGTAGCCGTCGCTCATTATTTCCAGGATACCGCTACAGAAGATATTACCCTGCTCCTCCGTATGTGTTTCCAGCAGGCGCATGATGATTTCATTCTTCTTAAGGGTGGCCGGGGTGGAGATGCCTTTTTGCTTGGCCATTTCCACCAGTTCTTCCCTGTTTTTACTTTCAAGTTCCGTAATGTTCATGATTCCACCTCACTATTGTCCCGTTTCCCTGACAGGAAGGGGGTATTGTCACCTTTCTTTTTTATTTATTAGCTACTTTTTCCCAGTCGGCCAGGAAGCGCTTAATACCGACATCGGTCATCGGGTGTTGTATCATCTGCATCAGCACTTTATAAGGAACCGTGGCAATATCGGCGCCTATCATAGCAGCTTGGGTGCAGTGCTGCGGGTGCCGGATACTGGCGGCGATTACCCGGGCATCCAGTTCGGGGTAGTTATCGAGTATGGCGCGGACTTCTTCGACCACCTGCATACCGTCATGACCGGCATCGTCCAGCCTGCCGACAAATATGCTGACATAGGTTGCCCCGGCCAGCGCTCCGAGGAGCGCCTGGTTCGCCGAGAAACAGAGGGTCATATTTACCTTGATGTTATCCTTGCTCAAAGCCGAAGTTGCCCGGAGGCCGTCGGCCGTAATCGGTATCTTGATATTTACGTTGGGCGCCCACGCCGCTTTGGCATGGGCCTCTTCTATCATGGCATCTGCGTTTTCCGATAGCACTTCCACGGAAACGGGGCCATCGACGATAGAGCAGATTTTTTTGGTCACGGTTTCATAGTCGGATGTTGCCTCTTTGGATAGCAGTGACGGATTGGTGGTAACTCCGCTGATAATACCCAGCCGGGCGGCTTGCCTGATTTCTTCGACGTTGGCGGTATCCAGAAAGATATCCATTCGGTTCTCCTCCTCAATTAGGCTGAAAGCGGCAGCGGGGGTTGAGCTCCTTCACGCAGTATTTCTTTAGCCACCCCGACAAAATCGCGAAATAGTGGGTGGGGGCGCCCGGGGCGGGAGAGAAATTCGGGGTGGAACTGGCAGCTTACCATCCAGGGGTGTTCGGCCAGTTCACAGACTTCAACCAGTTTATCATCCGGTGACATTCCGCTGTAAACCATGCCGGCCTTGTGCAGCGGCTCACGGAATTCGTTATTAAATTCAAAGCGGTGCCGGTGCCGTTCCTGCACCAGGGGTAGACCGTAAGCCCGGGCGGCAAGGGTATCCTTAATGAGCTTGCACGGGTAATTACCCAGACGCATCGTGGCTCCCTTGTCTTTTATGTTCTTCTGTTCGGGCAGGATGTCGATAACAGGGTAAGGAGTGGACGGGTTGAATTCGGTGGAGTCAGGTTCATCGGAGTTGAAAACATAACGGGCGAATTCGATAACCATAATATGCAGTCCCAGGCATAATCCCAGGTAGGGAATTTTATATTCCCGGGCGTATTTAGCCGCCTTTATTTTACCTTCGATACCCCTGTCCCCGAAGCCGCCGGGGACGATAATACCCTGGGCGCCGCGCAGCAGATTTTCGGTGCCGTCACGGTCGAGTTCCTCGGCGTGAACCCAGAATAGATTGAGCTCTCTATCGTTATGAAGGGCGGCGTGGTACAGTGCCTCGCGCACCGAGAAATAGGCATCATTGAGCTCGACGTATTTGCCGACCAGGGCTATATTTACCGGCTCATGAGGCATCCTGATGCGTTCCACGAGCCCCCGCCACTGACGCAGGTCGGTGCGGTGCGCCTTGATGCCGAGCTTTTCGACAATCAACCTGCTCAAACCTGATTCTTCGAGTATGAGGGGTATTTCGTATATCGTATCCACGGTGGGTAACGGAATGACGGCTTGCTTCTCCACGTCGCAGAACAGCGATATTTTATCTCGTATGCTTTCGGATATGGGGTGGTCGCTGCGGCAGATAATAACATCCGGCTGGATACCGATGCGCCTTAGCTCGTTGACGCTGTGCTGGGTGGGCTTGGTCTTCAATTCGCCGGTGGAGTTGAGATAGGGGAGAAAAGTGACGTGTATGTAGAGCACGTTGTTCCTGCCGACGTCGTTCCTCATCTGACGGATAGCCTCCAGGAACGGCTGCCCTTCGATATCGCCGACGGTGCCGCCCACTTCGATGAGAATCACATCAGCGCCGGATTTATCGGCCAGTTTCTTGAACCTTCCTTTAATTTCGTTGGTCAGATGGGGCACAATCTGGATAGTCCCGCCCAAAAAGTCGCCGTGTCTTTCCTTGGCGATGAGGTCGCTGTAAATCTGCCCGGAGGTGACGTTGGAGTCCGCCGTGACCTCGGCGTCGATAAAGCGTTCGTAGTTGCCCAGGTCAAGGTCCGTCTCTGCCCCGTCCTTGGTAACGAATACCTCGCCGTGCTGGTAGGGCGACATCGTGCCCGGGTCAACGTTCAGGTAGGGGTCCAGTTTCTGGACGGCTACAGTGACCTTGCGACTCTTCAGGGTGGTGCCGATTGAGGCGACGGTGATGCCTTTCCCTACGGAACTTACAACGCCACCGGTTACAAAGATATACTTCGGCATATACGAGTACCTAACTCTAGAAAATCTGGAAAAACTCCAGTCTTATTTCAGGAAGTCCGCCAGAGAACTTAAACAGGAATTGTACACAGTGCCTCACGAATAAGCATTTGCACTATTTTCAATAGAAACAGGGAAAGACTATCAGATAAGTGGGGGTTTCTTTTTATTATATGGAGGCGTTTCTGCTTTGTCAAGGGGTTCGTGCCGGTTTGGCAAAATAACCACGCGGGGTAAAATTGACACTATCATACCGCCATTGTAGACTATGTACGGAGCCAGATTTCCCCTTCAGGAGAGAGTGTAGATGAGTTTCTTGGAACGGATCGACCCGGAGATGTCCCGCATACTGGATTTAGATAAAAAGCGACAAAAGGAGACGGTAAACCTCATTGCCTCCGAGAACTATACCAGCCCGGCGGTGCTGGAGGCCCAGGGCTCGTTCTTGACCTATAAGTACGCCGAGGGATATCCGGGCCGGCGATACTACGGCGGCTGCGAGAACATGGATGCCATCGAGGAACTGGCTGTTAAGCGCGCTAAAGAGTTGTTCCGCGCCGAGCACGCCAATATCCAGCCGCACAGCGGCTCGGCGGCCAATATGGCCGCCTACTTCGCCCTGCTGGAGTACGGCGACACCGCTATGGCGATGGACCTGGCGCATGGCGGGCATTTGACGCACGGCTCTCCGATTACCTTTTCCGGCAAATCGTATAACTTCGTTCACTACAAGGTAAATAAGGAGACGGAACGCATCGATTACCCGGAGGTAGAGAAGCTGGCTAAAAAACATAAGCCGAAGTTGATTGTTGCCGGGGCTACGGCTTATCCCAGGATTATCGACTTCGAGCGTTTCCGCTATATCGCCGATTCGGTAGGCGCCAGGCTCATGGTGGACATGGCTCATATAGCCGGAATGGTAGCCGCCGGACTGCACCCCACCCCCGTCCCTTATGCCGACTTGGTAACATCGACCACGCATAAGACACTGCGGGGCACCAGCGGCGGTCTGATACTGTGCCGGCAGGAACTGGCACGCACCGTGGATAACGCTGTCTTCCCCGAAATGCAGGGTAAACCCCTGATGCATGCCGTTGCCGCCAAGGCGGTGGCGCTTTATGAAGCCATGCAGCCCGAATTTGTCGATTACCAGCGGTCTATCCTGGAAAATGCCCTTACCCTGGCCGCGGAGATACAAAAGGCGGGACTCCGCCTGGTATCGGGCGGCACCGATAACCACCTGATGCTGGTAGACCTGACGGAAACAGGGGTCACCGGCAAACAGGCCGAGGAATCCCTGGAAGTCGCCGGTATCATTGTAAATAAAAACGCTATTCCCTTTGACTCCCGCCCGCCGCGGGTGACCAGCGGCATCAGGCTGGGTACGCCGGCCGTGACAACACGCGGCTTCGGAGGGGAAGAGATGAAGCTGATAGCCGGGCTCATTGTCAGAGTGATTTCCCATGCCGACAGCGTGAAAGTCCAGGATGAGGTAAGACAGGAAATAGCGCGCATTTGCCGGCGCTTCCCCATACCCGGGGTTATTGACTGACCTGAAGCGGATTCCACCGGTATACTATTTCAGTCATAAAGCAGTCATGGATAAGGTGAAAAGATATGAAAAACGATAATATAAATATCCTGGCAGCTATCGGGAACACCCCGCTGGTGCAGTTGGTGAATGTGAATGGCAATCCGGGAGTGAAAATATTCGTCAAGCTTGAGGGCAGCAATCCCGGGGGTTCTGTAAAAGACCGGCCGGCTTATTATATGATTACCATGGCGGAAAAGTCCGGACAGCTTACCCCGGACAAGACTATTATCGAGCCGACATCCGGGAATACGGGTATTGCCCTGGCCATGATAGGCGCCGCCAAGGGGTACAAGGTGAAGCTGTTTATGCCGGAATGCGTCAGCGTTGAGAGGCAAATGATACTCCAGGCCTACGGCGCCGAGGTCGTGCTTACACCGGATAAAGAAGGCGTTGACGGGGCGATACGGCAGGCCCATCAGGCTTTAAAAGCGGAACCGAAAAAGTATTTCATGCCCAACCAGTTCGATAACGAAAATAATCTACTGGCCCATTATGAGACCACCGGGCCGGAAATATATAACCAGACCGGAGGCAAGGTTGACGTCTTCATAGCCACCATGGGAACAACGGGAACCCTCATAGGTGCCGGCAGGTATCTGAAAGAGAAGATTCCCGGTATCAAAATCGTCGGGGCGGAACCCACTCTGGGACATGCCATACAGGGACTGAAAAACATGAAGGAAAATGTCGTCCCCGGAATCTACGACCCCGCTGCTTTTGATGATAAGGTGACTGTTGAAGATGGCGATGCTTTCGAGATGGCGCGGCTGCTGGCCATCAGAGAGGGGCTTTTTGTAGGCATGTCCAGCGGAGCCGCCGTGGTGGGGGCCATGGAAATTGCCGGGAAGATGAAAAAGGGTAACATCGTGACTATCCTGCCGGACCGCGGCGACCGCTACTTGAGCACCACGCTTTTCCGTTCCATATGTGCTGAGTGTCCGCCGTAGACGGTAGGGTCAATGCCGATTATTGAAGCTTATTTAGATATTGAAACGACCGGTCTAACGCCTTTCGACTGTGAAATCACCGTAATCGGTATACATCTCTGCCGTGGCGACGAGACAGAGTTAGTGCAGCTGGTCGGCAGAGATGTTACCGCCGATAGCCTACTGCAGACACTCAAAGGCGTCGATGTTATCTATTCCTATAACGGCAGCCGGTTCGATTTACCGTTTATTCATTCGCAGTTAGGCATCAATCTGGTGGAGCTCTTCACGCACCACGACCTGATGTACGATTGCTGGCGGAATAATCTCTACGGCGGGCTTAAAGCCGTGGAACGGCAGCTTGGTATCAGGCGTATACTGTCGGAAATGAATGGTTACGAAGCCGTCAGACTGTGGTGGAAATACGTCGATTCCTTTGACCTGGACGCACTGAACACGCTTCTGGAGTATAATAAAGAAGACGTCGTCAATCTCAAGACATTGAAAGAGATACTGCTCTAGCTTCCTGTTCCCCCGCCCCTCGTCGGTTATCTATTCCCACCCAAACCGCCCCGTATCATCAGTTGCTTATCCCATAGTCTTTACCACTGTGGGGCGTTGGAGAAGGGCGCGGCCCCTTTTAAAATCAATTGGGGTGTCTAAGAGGGGCGAAGCCCCTCTTTCTATTTCCCCCTTCCCTTCATAAATACCCAAGGGAAGGGGGACACAGGGGGATAGGTTCACCATAAAAACAGGGGGTAAGGTTTAATATTCTATAAGGTCAATAAGGATGAGGATGCTGTTTATTAGTGCTATAATAATGATGAAACCGGGTAAAATATCGGGAGGAGATTTTTATCATGGATGAACTGAAGGTATTATGCGGCAGGGCTCATCCGGTTCTCGCTCAAGCGATTGCCGATTATCTGGGAATTGGTCTGGGCAAGTGCGAAGTAAAGCAGTTCAGTAACGAAAATACTTTTATTCGTATTATGGAGAACGTCCGTCAGCGAGATACTTTCGTTGTTCAACCTATCTCCTCTCCGGTTAATAACAATTTAGTTGAACTCCTCATTATGCTCGATGCCCTCAAGCGGGCCTCGGCCGGACGGATTACGGCCGTAATTCCGTACTATGGCTACGGGCGCACCGATAAAAAAGACCAGCCCCGGGTGCCTATCACCGCCAAACTGGTGGCCGACCTTCTTACCGTGGCCGGCGCCGGACGGGTTTTGACCGTAGACCTGCACGCGGCGCAGATTCAGGGTTTCTTTAATATACCTGTTGATGAGCTTACGGCTTTAAAAATTCTGGGCAATTATTTCAGAGAGAAAGCCTTTAAAGACGTGGTGGTGGTTGCCAGCGATATCGGGGCCACCAAGCGGGGGCGCGACCTTGGGGCGATGCTGAACGTTCCCCTGGCTATCATGGAGAAAAGACGCCTCGGTAACGAGGATAAAACGGAAACGTTAAACGTAATTGGTGATGTAAAGGGTAAAGTAGCCATCACCATCGACGATGAAATAGATACCGCCGGCTCGCTGGTGGGGGTCGCCTCCACCCTGATTGACCGTGGCGCTCTGGAAGTGCATGCCTGCTGCACGCACCCCATATTGTCCGGCCCGGCTATAGATAGAATAGCCGCCTGCCCGGTGAAAGAGGTGGTCGTTACCGATACCGTGCCGCTTCCGGAGAGTAAGAGAATCGATAAAATTACCGTTTTGCCGATAGCGCCGCTGCTGGGCGAGGCTATCAAACGCATCCATACCGGGCAGTCCGTGGGGGCTATGTTTGAGTGAAGAAGAAAAACTGGTTGAGGTGTATAAAGCCAGTAATGATATGGAGGCGCAGGTTATCAGGAGCTTACTGGAAAGTTATGACATACCGTGCTTCTTAAAGTCGAACGCGGCTCCCTCGGTGCACCTGTTCACGGTGGATGGCATGGCTGAAGTAAGAATACTGGTCTTGGAATCCATGGCGGACCGGGCGAGAGAGCTGATAGTGAGCGATAGAAATGGTTAAATTTTTAAGCGGACTGTTTGATTCCAACGAGAAAGAGCTGAAACGGCTTAAGCCGTACGTTGGCCGTGTCAATGCGCTGGAGCCAGAGTTTAAGAAGCTTAGCGATGCCGAGCTTCGCGCCAAGACGGACGAGTTCAGCTCCAGGGCCAGGGATGGCGCTAATCTCGAAGACCTGCTGCCGGAGGCTTTCGCCGCCGTCCGCGAGGCCGCCGTCCGCACCATCGGCCAGCGCCACTACGACGTGCAGCTGCTGGGCGGCGTTACCCTGCACCAGGGGAAAATCGCCGAGATGAGGACCGGCGAAGGCAAGACTCTGGTGGCTACTCTGCCCCTCTACCTCAACTCGCTTACCGGTAAGGGAGCCCACCTGGTCACGGTAAACGACTACCTGGCGCGGCGCGACCCTTACTGGATGGCGCCTGTTTATAATGCCCTGGGGGTAAGTGTCGCCAGTATTTACCCGATGCAGAACTCGGACGAGTATACCCCCGCCCGTATTTACGACCCGGATTTCGATTCCGGTGACAGCCGCTGGAAGCATTTCCGGCCTATCTCTCGCAGGGAGGCCTATCAGGCTGATATTACCTATGGCACCAGCAGCGAGTTTGGCTTCGATTACTTGAGGGACAACATGGTGACGGATTTAGCCCGGTGCGTCCAGCGTCCTCTGAACTACTCCATCGTCGACGAGGTGGATAACCTCCTCATCGATGAGGCCCGCACGCCGCTTATTATCAGCGCTCCGGCGGAGGAATCGGGTGAGACTTATTCGGTCTTTGCCCGGCTCGTGCCGCGGCTGCTTCCGGAAGAGGACTTCACCATCGAAGAGAAGTCCCGCACGGTCAACCTCACTGATAACGGCATCAGCAAAATGGAGCGGATGCTCAAACGGGAGGGGCTGCTGAAGTCGCCCAACCTTTATGACACGGAAAATCAGGCCATGACCCGGTATCTGGACAATGCCCTGAAAGCTCAAGCGGTCTACAGGCGGGACCGCGACTACGTCGTTAAGGATGGAGAAGTCATTATTGTCGACACGTTTACCGGCCGTTTGATGTACGGGCGGCGCTATTCCGAAGGACTGCACCAGGCTATCGAGGCTAAGGAGCATGTGAAAGTCCAGCGCGAATCGATGACCTATGCCACCATCACCATACAGAACTATTTCCGTATGTACGAAAAACTGGCGGGCATGACCGGCACGGCGCTTACCGAGGCCGAGGAGTTTTATAAGATATACAAGCTTGAGGTAACGGAGATTCCCACCAACAAGCCCATGATACGCGAGGACCTTCCCGACCAGATTTACAAGACGGAGGAAGGCAAGTTCCGGGCGGTGGTGCGTGAGATTAAACAGCTTAATGAGAAGAAAACTCCGGTACTGGTGGGCACCGTTTCCATTGAGAAATCGGAATATTTGAGCGACCTGCTCAAGAGGCAGGGCATCACCTGCAGGGTGCTCAACGCCAAGGAACACACCAGAGAGGGAGAAATTATTGCCGGAGCCGGGGAGCCGGGGGCGGTTACCGTGGCCACCAACATGGCCGGGCGCGGTGTCGATATTATCCTGGGGGGCAACCCCGAAGGGGACGGTGATAAAGAATGGCAGGCGGAGCACGACAGGATTATTAAGCTGGGAGGACTGCATATCGTCGGCACGGAGCGCCACGAAGCCAGGCGAATCGATAACCAGCTTCGCGGCAGGGCCGGGCGTCAGGGCGACCCCGGCAATTCGCGCTTCTTCGTATCGCTGGAGGACGACATCATGCGTCGCTTCGGCGGCGACCGTATCAAAACGCTTATGACCTGGGCGGGTATGGATGAAGATACGCCCATTGAAAATAAGTTTATTACCAAAGCCATTACCGACGTGCAGAAGCGTGTCGAGGGCTATCACTTCGACATTCGCAAGCACCTCGTCGAATATGACGATGTCGTCAACAAGCACCGCGAGCTTATCTATCAGGAACGCAATAAAATCCTCGGCGGTGCCGACCTAAAGGCGAATATCCTGGATATGGTCAATAAAGAGATAGAGAGCATCGTCAGCGCACATATAACCGGCCATTACGATGAGGGCCGGGATATCGCCGGCCTGCTGGGAGATATCAATAAGGTTCTGCCAGTGCCGCCCGAGCTTAACGAAAAAAACCTCACCGAGATGTCATCTAAAGAGATTATCAAAAAGTTTGCCGAACTGGCGGAGAAACTCTACGAGGAGCGGGAGGAAAATACAGGCGCCGATAAAACGAGGCTGCTGGAGAGGCTGGTGATGCTCCAGATACTCGACCGGCTCTGGGTGGAGCATCTGACGGCTATGGAGCATATGCGACTCCAGGCGGGGTGGCAGACCATGCGCCAGGTGAAATCAACCGATGCGTACAAGATTCAAGGTCACCAGATGTTCGACGACCTGAAAAAGTATATCCAACAGGATGTGGCTCATGCCATATTCCACGTGAGAATTGAACAGCGGGAAGCCAAACAACCGGAGTCGCCGATGGCCAGGGTGGCCGACGGCGCTCAAAGCAGCGTCAAGAAGAAAGCGGCCGTGGCCGGGAAGAAAGTAGGCCGCAACGACCCCTGCCCCTGCGGTAGCGGCAAGAAATACAAGCACTGCTGCGGAAGGTAAAATAACTTGACTGAAGAGGAACTGGATAAGCTGGCGCAGGAAATATCCGGGGAGATTGGGCAGATTTCAGATAACCCGGAAAAGCCGTTAAACCGGAAGGAGAGGAAGCATAAGCTGGTGCTCCGGGCCCGGCGCCAGGCGCTCGATAGGGTAAAGGCAGCCAAGGGAAAAGGCGATTTTAACCAGGAAATTAGAGCCAACCTGGACTATGCCCTGCTGACCGAATACGCGGAGAAAAACGTGTTTTTATATAATTTAATGAAAGCCAGGCTAATCTGGTGGAGGGCGTTTTAAGGGGGAACAGGGAAGGAGGGAAGCCAGAGCTATGCAAAACGCAGAAATAGCCGCCGTATTTGATGATATCGCGGAAATGCTCAAGCTCAAGAAGGATAACATCTTCAAGATACGGGCTTACCAGAAGGTCGCCCGTGCCATCGAAGAGCTAACCGTGCCGGTTCAGCAGCTGGTCTCCGAAAATAGAATTAATGAAATCCCCGGGGCGGGCGAAGCGATGACAAAAAAGATTACCGAGCTGGTGACCACCGGCAGGCTCGAATATTACGAAAGACTCAAGGCGGAATTCCCGGAGCGGGCCGATACGGCCCGGGCATAAGGTGGGATTATGGCGGACACGAGTAATCCCCTGGTTCCCCCCGAAGCTGCCTCGGCCGGAGATGCCGAAGCCATCGACTTTTTAAAGCAGGCCCTCGCCGAAGGCCGCCACTGGTATCTTGCCCTGCTCGGCGCCGTCGGACTCTGGACCAGCTCCGAAGAATTCCATAACGACCGCACCTACCGCTACCTCATCGATGGGGAGGCCTTCGACTGGCTGCTGCTGGCGGAACGACTCTGCGAAACGGTAGACGGTCTCCTGCCCGAAGATGAAAAGAACGCCCTGCTCTTTCGCGGCCTGCCGCCTCTGCAACTCCCTGCCGGGGAAGTTAAAAATCTCATCGGCGAACGTAAGTACGGCCATTATCTCAACTACTTCTACGGCGTAACCGTCGAAGAAGCCCTGCTCCTGGCGGTGCAGGAGGAGATAGATAAAGAAAGGCGGGTGCGCGGCTTTCAGAATAGCGGAGAGTCCGCGGACGAGACCTTTCAGCGGATTTATAATACCAGCCGGGAAGAAATGTTAAAACTCTTCCGGCAGGAAAACCGCTACCCCGGGTTAAAATCTATGACGCTAACCGAACAAAAGGAATTTACTTACTGGCTGTTTAAGTATCGACTCAAACGATGTGAAAAGGCCAAAATAGCCAGTGATACGAATAAAGCGTTGAGATATCTCAAGCAGCAGCGGCAGAAAAAGGGCATTTTCCAGATGCCTGCCGCCGACCTGTCACGAGACAATTCGGACTGACCGTGATGTCATTGCGAGGAGCATAGCGACGAAGCAATCTATTCATCGCTGGTTGGGATTGCTTCGTCTTTCGCAGGAAGGACTCGCGATGACGCTTTGGCAGCTATTCGTTAATTGTACCCTCCGGCGCTCGTACCATGAGCACGGGCACGCAGGCACCGCGCAATATCTTATCGGTAATACTGCCGAAGGCAAGGCGGCGCAGCCCCGACCTCCCGTGGGTTGACATCGCTATCAAGTCCGCATTGATTTCGCGGGCGACTTTAAGTATCTCTTCGGAGGCATTACCGGTAGTAACCATCGTCTTGATAGTGACTCGCGGTTTATTAATAGACTCGCTGGTCCTGGTGAGATAGTTCAGGACCCTCTGTTTAATAAGCTTCAGTTCTTCCTCCGAGTAGGAAACCGGGGCGCTCGCCTCACCGACCACCACCCAGTGTCGCAGTATCGTTATTACCCCTAGGAGGGTAATATCCACCTTCATGCCGGGTGGGCACTTCTCGACGAGCCGATTGATAACCGGCAAAGCAGCTTCACCCACATTGGAACCATCCAGCGGAACAAGCACTCTCTCAAACATTACCTCACCTCCTGCAATCTGGAGCTTTGTAGTTTCAGTTTCTCCAGTTTGTCTTTCAAAGTATAAAGTTTTTGTCTTTCCTTTTCAATAACCATTTCCGGTGCCCTGGTCAGAAAGGCATCGTCTTTCAGTCTGGTTTCAAGACGGGAAACTTCGGCCTGTGTCTGGTTCATCTCCTTCTCGAGTTTTTGCTTCTCCGCCTCAAGGTCGAACATGCTGGCCATGGGTATGACGACCGTCGCCTGCGCCAGCGGCAATACCAGGGTGTTATCCCCCGCTTTATCTCCGGGCTCGCCTTCCTGGAAGGTGACGGGATTGGCTCTCGCCAGCGACTTAATGGGTTCGACATAGCGGGAAACCGCCGCGAGCCGTGACGAACCTGTGTGTATTTTTACCTCAATCCAGCGGCTGCTCTCCACTTTATATTGAGCTCGGACATTGCGGATGGCTCGTATTATTTCGGTGACAACTTCGAGTTCGGATTCGGCCGCCGGGTCGAGCATTTTGTCAACGGACTCCGGGTAGGCGGCTATCATAATGGACTCTGTATCCAGCCACTTCGCCCGTTTTTTCAGGTTCTGCCACAATTCCTCGGTAATAAAAGGCATGTAGGGATGCAGGAGGCGCAGCGATTTTTCAAGGACGTGTACCAGTACCGGCAGGGGTGAAATGTCGTTTGCCTGCAATCTTATCTTGGCCAGCTCGATATACCAGTCACAATACTCGCCCCACATGAAATCGTGTATCTGCCTTTGCGCCTCTCCGAACTGGAAGTCTTCCATGAGGCCGTTAACGGAAGCAATAGTGCGGTTAAGCCGGGATAGAATCCAGCGGTCCTCCACCGGCAGGGCATCCCTGTCGATATCGCCGCTGACATCTTCCGTCTCGATGCTTCTGACGACGAATCGCGTGGCGTTCCACAGCTTGTTGGCGAAGTTTCGGCCGGCTTCCATCTTCTCCGTGGACAGCCGCGAGTCGTTGCCGGGAGAAGTGCCGGTGGTCAGGGCAAAACGCAGGGCATCCGTGCCGTATTGCTCTATCGAAACGAGCGGGTCGACTATATTGCCCTTGGTCTTGCTCATTTTAACGCCCCTGTCATCTCGTATCAGGCCGTGAAGATAGACCGTATGGAATGGGATTTCACCGGTGTTCTCTATACCCAGCATTATCATCCGGGCCACCCAGAAAAACAGGATTTCATAACCGGGGTTCATCACTGAAGTGGGGTAAAAATAACGCAGGTCCTCGGTATCGTCCGGCCATCCCAGCGTCGAGTGTGGCCAGAGCCCGGAGCTGAACCAGGTATCCAGCGTGTCCGGGTCCTGCTCGATTTTCTTTGAGCCGCATTTGGCACAAGCCTGCGGCACGTCCACCGCCACCGTTAGTCCTTCGCAGTCGCGGCAGTACCATATCGGTATGCGATGGCCCCACCAGAGCTGTCGGCTGATGCACCAGTCGCGGATGTTCTCCATCCAGTTGAGGTAGACCTTGGTAAAGCGCTCCGGCAGGATGGTGATGCGTCCGTCTTTTACCGCCTTGATGGCCGGTTTGGCCAGGGGCTCGATTTTGACAAACCATTGCCGGCTGGCGATAGGTTCGACGACCGTCTGGCAGCGCTGGCAATGCCCCACGGCATGGCTGTAGTCCTCAATCTTGGCGAGTTGCCCCGTTTTTTCTAGGTCGGCCACTATTGCCTTGCGGCATTGGTAACGGTCCATCCCTTTGTATGGCCCGGCATTCTCGTTCATGGTAACATCGGCGTTGAGGATATTTATCAGGGGCAGACCCTGCCGTTGCGCTACTTCAAAGTCGACCGGGTCGTGGGCCGGGGTAATTTTTACGGCCCCGGTGCCGAACTCGGTGCTGACAGCTTCATCGGCGACGATAGGTATCTCGCGGTTGACGGCGGGCAGCAGAACTTTCTTGCCCGCCATATCTTTAAAGCGTTTGTCTTTGGGATTGATCGCTACCGCTGTATCGCCCAGTATCGTTTCGGGGCGTGTGGTGGCCACCGTAATAAACTTGCTTTTCTCGCCTACCACCGGGTATTTAACATACCACAAATGGCCTTTTAAGTCCTGGTGTTCGACTTCCAGGTCAGAAAGCGCCGTGCCGCAGCGCGGACACCAGTTGATGATGCGTTCGCCGCGATATATCAGCCCCTTGTCATACAAGCGTTTGAAAGTAATACGCACCGCCCGGCTGGCAACTTCGTCCATGGTAAAGCGTAAACGAGTCCAATCACAGGAGATGCCCAGCTTCATATGCTGCTGGGTGATGGTATTACGGCATTCTGCTACCCATTGATACATTCTCTCCAAGAATTTCTCGCGGCCCATCTGGTGGCGGTCCAGACCCTCTTTAGCTATCTCTCTTTCAACGACCACCTGGGCGGCGATGCTGGCATGGTCGACACCCGGTAGCCAGAGTGTCGGCTCTCCCTTCATGCGATGCCAGCGTATCATGGCATCCTGCAACGCGCTTTCCAGGGCGTGGCCGAGGTGAAGCTCGCCGGTGACATTGGGCGGTGGCATGATGATAACGAAGGGCTTTTTCTTGCGGTCTATCCCGGGTGTAAAATAGCCCTGGCTCATCCAGAAATCGTACCATTTCTTCTCGACCTTACCTGGCTCGTACGCTTTAGACATTTCTTTAGCATCAGGGGCTTGTGTCATGAAAACCTCTTTCTAGGGCCAGTGCCGAACGGGAGTCTGTAACTCCATTACATTATTAGTTATTATAGCTGAAAGGCAGCCCGGTGAAAAACTACCCGGGGCCAGACTTAAAACGGCATTATGATATTTCTGCCTCCCTGGTTTTAAACTTTACCCAGAAAGCGTAGGCGAGACACAGGATGCCGGCCATGCTTACGATATCACGGAATACGCCGTAGCCGGTGTTTATGGTGCTGATATAGTCCGAGGTGTAACCCTGGTGTAAAAGCCAGGGCGTGATAAAAATTGTTGGGATGATGAGTAAATTGCATAACAGTTTTACACTGCCGCCGGCTATCAGGAAACGTTCCGCCCGGCCCCCTCCGCGCCGCAGCATAACAGCGCCGAAGACGATAACCGCAATCCACAGCACCATGGCCGGCGTGGAAGCGAGCAGGACAAAGAAATACTCCAGGAAACCCATCATGCCGCCTCCCGCTTTTTCCTGAATTTTACCAGGAAAGCCCAGATAAGGCAGACCAGCCCCGCCAGGCTTATCAAGGCAATGAGAATGTTGGCGGCAATCCATAAAGGACTCTGTGCAATCTCCAGGTAGCTGATATCCTGTTCTAAAGCAAGATTACTTAACCAGTTATTCAGCAGCAGCCTGGACAGCGGGGCAACGAACATGAGACAGCAGCCGGCCAGGAATAATTTTTCGAGTTTCATGCCGCCCCGCCTCACCATGATTACCGCCAGGACTATGCCGATTGCCCAGGCCACGAGTTCCGGGATATGTCTCAACATGGAGATTTCTATTGCTTGAACGGATGTGTCCATATTATCTCTTAATGTTTTTTAGCCTCCTCCGCCCCTCGTTGGTTATCTTTTCCCACCCGGCTGCCCTCGTATTATATACGGCTTAAGCCTTTAATAACCCCACCACCCTGTCCAGCACCCTCTCGGCCACTTCCCGCTTACTCATCAGGGGCAGTTCTTCTATATCATCATTCTTATCGATGAGGGTCACTTTATTGGTGTCCACGTCGAAGCCGCTGCCGGCTTTAGTAACATCGTTCGCCACGAAAAGGTCGCACTTCTTGTCCCGCAGCTTCTTTATTGTGTTCTCAATGAGGTCTTCCGTCTCGGCGGAAAAGCCTACCTTTAAAATGCCGCCCCTGACTTCGGACAGGATATCCGGCGCTTTGACCAGTTCCAGCGTCAGCCTTTCGGCGCCCTTTTTTATCTTCTGGGCGGCGGGGTTTTCAGGAATGTAATCGGCGGGGGCGGCGGCCATAATCAGGGCTTCGGCATTACCGCACGCTGTGACGACCGCTTTCTTCATCTGTAAGACGCTTTCGATGTGGGTGACTTCCATGCCGGAGGGGTCGGGGAGCGCCGTGGGTGCAGCAATAAGCGTTACTTCAGCCCCGCGGTCGCGGGCGGCCTCGGCTACAGCATAGCCCATCTTCCCGGAAGAGCGATTGCCGATATGCCGGACGGGGTCGATTGCCTCCCGCGTGCCGCCGGCCGTCACCACGATGCGTTTGTTCTCCAGGTCTCTTTTAGCCACTCAAAACCTTCTCGATAACTTTTATTATCGCGGCGGTCTCGGGCAGGCGTCCCTGTCCCATCTTCCCGGAGGCCAAACGGCCGTACTCGGGTTCGATTATGGTGAATCCCCGGGCTTTCAGCTTGGAAAGGTTCCCCTGCGTGATGGGGTTTTTGTACATGACATCGTTCATAGCGGGGGCGACGATAACCGGCGACTCGGTCGCCAGCACGATGCAGCCGAGCATATTATCGGCGATACCCGCCGCCAGTTTGGCTATGGTATTGGCCGTAGCCGGGGCAATGACTACCGCGTCGGCCGTCTCTGCCAGGGCGATGTGTTCTTCATTGTACTCGGAAGCCAGCTCGAACATATCGGTAACCACCTGTCGCCCGGTGATGTTGCGCAGGGTCAGCGGGGTAATGAATCTGGTGGCTGATTCGGTCATGACCGTTTCGACACTGGCGCCTGCCTGCGTCAGCTTGCTGGCGATATCCGCCGCCTTGTAAGCGGCGATACCCCCCGTTATGCCCAGGATTAAAGTCTTTTTCTTCAACATGGCTGTCTCCTTGGCCGGCTACTCCCGGTTCATGGCATGGATGGTTTTTATTCCTATTAGCGTCAGGTTCTGGTTGACCTTATCGATGACTTTCGTTTCTTTGGCGATGATGCTGGAGTATCCCCCAGTGGCGACGACAGTTGCTTTTTCCCCGAGTTCTTCCTGAATCCGCGTCACGATGCCGTCGATAAGCCCGGCGTAGCCGAAGATGATACCGGACTGCATGGCGGCTACGGTATTGGCTCCGATGGCCCGCGTGGGGCGTACCAGTTCTACTCTGGGGAGGGCCGCCGTGCGGGTATACAGCGCTTCGGCGGAGATGGCCAGACCGGGGGCAACTGCTCCGCCGAGATAGTCGCCTTCCTTGGAAAGCGTATCGAACGCGGTCGCCGTCCCCATGACCACCACGATAATCGGGCTGCTGTAGAGACTAAGCGCGCCCGCGGCGTTGGAGATACGGTCGCCTCCCAGCTCCCGCGGATTGTCGTAGCGGATGCGTATCCCCGTCTTAATACCGGGGCCGACTATCAGCGGCTGGATATTGAAGTATTTTTCAAACAGCTCGTTAAAGGTGGTCACCAGGGGAGGCACTACGCAACTCACGGCTCCCTTGGTAACATCGGCAACGTCCACGCCCCCATAACGCAGCAGGTTGAGCAGTATCACGGCATACTCATCCGGCATACGGTGCACCCCGGTGGCAAGACGCCAGGTGGCCTTAAGCTCGTCGCCTTGAAACATGCCTATGGTGATATTGGTGTTACCTATATCGATGGCTAACAACATAGCAGTTCCTTTACCTTTCACCGGCAGCGGTTGTATTTTTCAATTGCTTTATCGTCATCGGCAGCGCCGATAGCAGGTCGGAGGCAATCATACCGGCATCGCCCAGCACGTTCCTTATCACCTCTCCAGCTTCACAGCCCACGTACGTGCCCAGGCTGGCGGCATCGTAAAGCATAAGCCCCTGGGCCGCCATCCCCGTTATGACTCCGGCCAGCACGTCGCCCGTTCCTGCCGTGGCCAACCCGGGATTGGCAAATGGACTGACCCGGCAGTAGCCGTCGGGACTGGCGATAACATTATAGGCCCCTTTGAGGAGAACCGTCTTATTCCATTCGGTGGCGAATTTCCCGGCTGTACCCATGCGGTCTGATTGTATTTCTTTAATGGAGAGTCCGCATAGCCGGGACATCTCGCCGGGGTGCGGGGTAAGGATAGCGTCGCCGGTAAACTGCTGCCACCAGCGCGGAGTCTTCGCCAGTATGTTGAGCGCGTCGGCGTCCAGCACCAGCGGAGGTAAGTTCTTTTCCGCCAGCAGGGCGGTAACGAACTCTGCGGTGGAAGGGTTCTGTCCCAGGCCGCAGCCGACGAGAAGTACATCGTATTGACCGCACTGCTGCTTTATAATATCGACTGCTTCTGCCGGGATGACGCCGGGTTGCGATTCGGGCAGCGGCAGGAAAGTGGCTTCGGTCAGCTTGGAGGCCAGGATAGGTTGCAGGCTGTTGGCCGTGGCCAACGTGACCAGTCCCGCACCTGCTCTCATGGCGCCGCTGCAGGCCAGATAGGCGGAGCCGATGTAGTTAATTGACCCGGCAACAACCAGCACCCTCCCGAACGTCCCCTTGTTGGCGTTGAGCGGACGCGCCGGCAGGGTGGCCCTGGCCCATTCTTTCGTAAGAAGTTCGGTCTTTATGGAATCGGATAACGAGTCCGGGATGCCGATATCGGCTATTTTTAATTTACCGGCTCTTTCCGCGCCGGGAAAACAGAAAAGTCCCGACTTCGGGAGTGCCATCGTAACGGTTGTATCGGCGCGGAGGCAGGCGGGGTCGATGGCGCCGGTGTCGGCATCCATCCCCGAGGGTATATCTACCGCTACGATGCTGATTTTACGGTTGTTCCGTGCGGCGTTCGCTTTTTCAAGCACCTGCTTGAATATACCTTCGAGCGGGCGCATTTTCCCGATGCCCAGCAGCGCATCGATGATGCATGTGGCCGTTGCCAGGGCATCGTCGAACTCTTTAAGGTTGCTGTCATTGGCGGCTTCTATGCAGGCGATACCCTGTTCCCGCACCAGTTTGAGGTTGGCATCGTCCGTGTCTCTCCGACTGCAAAGATAAACGATTACTCCCGCCCCCAATTCGTGAAGGTAGCGCGCCGCTACCAGTCCGTCCCCGCCGTTGTTCCCCGCGCCTATCAGGCACAGGATATGCTGTTTATTCAGGGTGTTCAGGCCGGAGCGTGTCTCTTCGGCCACGGTCTTGCCCGCGTTCTCCATGAGCGTAGCGGCGGGCGTGCCCTTTTCTATGCACTCCCGGTCGATTTGCCTCATCTGCTCGGCGGTTACGATTTTCATAGCTAATTATGTTAGCTCCCGTTGAATTGAGTGTAGCAATATATCCGGCTACGGTCAATACGTTATATATTAAAACCTGTTCCGGTGTATGATATCTTCCGGTCTTCTCTTGGGGACGTGCCGCACCAGCTTATCGTCCACCCAGCCGCCCACGGAGTCCGTAGCCACCTCCGCCACCGGGCTCTCATCCGGGTAGCCCATGGCAATCACCAGCGCCACGTCATAATTATCCGGTATATTCAGAATGGGCTTCAGGTTGTTCTCGTGAAACATCAGTATCGGGCAGGCGCCGAGTCCCTGTTCGTAGGCGACCAGTATGATGTTCTCCGCCGCCATGCCGACGTCATAGAGTGAAATTCTCCTTCGGTTGGCATCGCCTTCCCATGACTTGTTTATCAGGATAATAATATAGGCTTTAGGCGTATTTTCAGGTCGTGGCCCCCCCCTCTCGGGGGGCATCTTTACCGAGCCTCCGATGTTCTCGAATATGCCAGGCAGCACTTCGGCGTCATTGATGACGATGTACTCGCATACTTGTTGGTTGCGACCGCTCGGCGCCAGCCGGCCGGCATCCAGGCACTTTTCCAGTGCTTCATAAGGCACGGCTTTATCTTTGAAACGTCTTATCGAACGTCTTGTTGCGGCTATGTCGTAGACACTCATAAAATTAGCTCCTGTATAGTTCTAGTTATCAATCGTGTTCGCGAGTTTTTCCAGTTTTCGCGTCATGGCCTCCCAGTGCGTCCCCCGCCAGTAAATGCGGCGGCAGGCCGGGCACTCCATGTACTGTGTCTGTGTTTTAAAAACGTAGGGCGGCACGCGGTCTTTTACCTCTTCGCGGCTCCTTTCTACCAGCGGATGATTGCACTCCAGACAGCGCGTGAAAGGACGCTGATTATTCTTTAAGTCCAGACTGGTCATGACCTGCCGCATCTGACGCTCCGGCTCTTCGCTTTCGATAAGCAGCGCCTTGAGTCGTCCGTTGTTAACAACACGCCTCAACATAATCCCGGTATCCCGCGTTAATATCATCCTTCCCTCGGCCAGGGCCTGCCTGACCATTTGAGAATCATCACCGCCGTCGAAGAAAAGGCTGTCATATCCCATCATCCTTAGCCATTTTGCCAGCTTGCCTACGTTATGGTCGACGATGAAGCGTATCTCGCTGACGGAACCGTTCCCAGCCATCATTACAGCTCTATAATCATCCCCTCGTAACCGAGGCGGATGTCTGTATTCAACGCTGCGGCTACCGCGGCGATTTCCTCTTTTATTCCCTTCTCGTCCAGGGGGTTCATGTGTACCGTGACTATTTCTGGCAGGCTGCCTTTCATTTTTTTCAGGCTCTCCAGCTCCGGTTGGAGCAGGGCGGCGGTAAGGTGGCCCGACTGCCGGGCGAATTTTTCCCATGCGTTGAGAGCGGTAACCTCGATGACGAGAAGGTCGGGAGATACCTGCTGCCAGCATTCTTCCAGTCCCGGCCCGGTATCGGCTGTGAGGAATAGTTTTTTCCCGTCGGGAGAAGTAATTTCGTAGCCGACGGTAGGCACGGTATGGTTCATGCGAACCGGCATTACCTCGTATCCGGCGATTGACTCCGCCCGGCCCGGCTCCACCGTGTTGAACCGTATCGCCGGTTTCTTCGCGGGCTTCTCCATAAAATTGGGATAAAGGCTGTCGTTCAGCATGTGTTTCAGCAGGGCTTCACGGACGGGCAGGGTGGAGTAAATATCTATGGTATTCTCATGCAGGTAGAAGTTCATGCCCAGGGCGGGTATATCACGCGTGTGGTCGTAATGCTGGTGGGTCAGCAGGACGGCCTTGAGTTTCTGCTGCGCCGGGAAAGACAGGCTGGATGTAAGAGCGCCGGCGTCTATCGCCATGACATCGTCGATTAGCAGGCTGGCGTAGCGGGTTTCCTGCGATTCTACATTGTGCGCGCCGAGAATATGAACTTTCATTATGATTGCCCCTTTTCCGATATTATAAATGGATTGTACCTGATTTTGTAATCGTAAGTATCAATGCCTTCTTTCTTTTTCAGCCATTTGACTATTGCGTAGGTGGCCGGGGTGCATACGGCCTCGATGACAACCTTGGCGAACCAGTGGTGCAGTATCATTGTCGGCACGGAAGCGCCCGTGCCGATGAAGGCCAGGGTGATGAATATGGAGGTGTCCAGTCCCTGCCCGATTATCGTCGAGCCGATGGTCCGGCTCCACAGCCATCGGCCTTTAGTCAGAATTTTCATCCTGGCCAGGATGGCGGAATTGGCGAACTCCCCGGCCAGGTAACCGAGGAACGAGGCGGCCAGCAGCCTCGGCGTGTAGCCTAATATACTCTCGTAAGACCCTTGCCCCTCCCAGAATGAGGCCGAGGGTAGAATCTGCCCCACCCAGACGAAGAAAACGAAGACCAGATTGCAGATAAATCCGAGCCAGATGACCCTCCTTGCCACGTGGTAGCCGTAGACCTCGGTCAGGACATCACCGAAGATGTAGCTCAAGGGGAAAACGAAAATGGCCGCCGGCAGGGTAAACGGGCCGAGGCTGATTACTTTAACGGCGGCAACGTTGGCGGTGATAAGACAGGTGATAAAAACAGCGATGATTATCACCAGGCGATATGATATGTTCATTTTCTAAATCCAGCGGCGGCGTCGGAAGGAGAAGAGCATGCTGCCGGCAATAATCAGCATTATCAGCAGCAGTATAAGGAATGATTGTATACTTCCCCTTTCCACTCCACCGGGTAATGTGACGTTCATCCCGTAAAGGCTGGATACTATTAAGAATGGCAGGACGATTGTGGAAAAGATGGTCAGCAGGCGCGTGACCCGATTGATGCGATAGGTAGCCAGGGTATAGTCCGTATCTTTAAACACCTCTATGACCTCTTTAAGTTCATCCAGGGTTTCGCATATCTTGGTCATGTGGTCCATAAGGTCGCCGAAATAGACGGTGAGGTCTACCTTGGTAAATCTTTTCAGCCTTCTTTCCAGGGACATAAAGAGGGTGCGTGTCGGGAACATCACGCGCCTCTGGGCGATGATATCCCGCCGTAATACGCTTAGCTCTTTAGCCGTCTCGACGTCCTCGTCGAAGACGTTGTCTTCCATGTCTTCCATCAGGCTAAGTATTTTATCCAGGACGGGGAAATAAGAGTCGATGGAGCGGTCGAGTATCCGGTACAGCAGGTAACCGGAGCCGTTGCTAAAATACTCTTCGCGGGAATCCTCGTTAGCCTGGCAGTCCCGGAAAAGGGCGGTAAGCGTTCTCAATTCCCCGGTATGCAGCGTGATGAGGAATTTCTCGCCGACGAAGGCCGACCACTGACGCTTGGTGGTAACCCGCGTTTCCTTATCGAAAACCGGCAGGTGGAAGATGACGAACAGGTACTCCGGATATTCGTCCACCTTGGGAATCTGCTTGCGGCTAAGGCAGTCATCCAGATCCAGGGGGTGGAAATGGTAATTTTCTTCTAAGTAGGCTATCTCCCGCTCGGAGGGGGGGCGTATGTTTACCCATGTTAAATCGCCCCAGGTAATCGTCTCGATGTGCAGCGGTTCTTCCTGTGACTTTTCCTCTTTTATTTCCTTCTTGAGGTCGACTCCTTTTTTCTTACCGGGTAATCTCGCCATGACTGTATACCTCAAAAGTCAAGCTCTAACGTATTGTAGCATAATTGTTGCTTGATAGCACCATGTTTGTTACACTAAAAATAGAAACGGAAGAAATGAAAGATGAAGTCAAAGACGGGTCCCGGCTGGAAGGACAGGCTGGTCACAAGTATTAAAAAGTGGCTGGGGCTGAATGTTATCCTGTGTGATAGCTGTAAGTGGAACTGGCGCGGGGCCTGCCGTAATCCAGCACGCCCCAACGCCACGTGGTGCCCCGAATACGAAAAGCGGGGCTAGTTTTACTTTCTCTCGATAATGGTCGCCATACCCTGTCCGCCGCCGATGCACAGCGTCGCCAGGCCCAGTTGCAGGTCGCGCCGCTGCATTTCGTAAGCGAGCGTTACCAGAATCCTGGCGCCAGTGCAGCCGATGGGGTGCCCCAGCGAGATTCCCCCGCCGTGCAGATTCGTCTTGCTCATATCAAAACCCAGCTCTTTGATACAGCCTATCGATTGTGAGGCAAAGGCCTCGTTAAGCTCGATGTAGTCGATGTCGTTAAGGGTCAGGCCGGTCTTTTCTAGGACTTTCCTGGTGGCCGGCACGACGCCCAGTCCCATGTAGGCAGGGTCGACGCCGCCGGCGGCATAAGCGCGGATGGTAGCCATCGGCTTCAGGCCGATTTCCTTCGCTTTCTCCGCCGACATTATTACCAGGGCGGCCCCGGCATCGGTTATGGCCGAAGCGTTGCCGGCGGTGACAGCGCCGTCGGCTTTGAATACCGTCGGTAGCTTGCCCAGGAGCTCTACAGAGGTCTCCCTGGGGTGTTCGTCGGTATCGAACATTTTCATCTCGCGCTTGACCTTAACCTCAACCGGCACGATTTCTTCCTTGAAAATGCCGTCTCTGGTGGCCGCCAGGGCGCGGTTGTTGCTTTCCAGGGCGAACTTGTCCTGTTCCTCCCTGGTAATGCCGTATTTCTCGGCGATATTCTCCGAGGTTACGCCCATGTGGTAGTTGTAGAATATTTCCCAGAGCCCGTCGTAGACCATGCCGTCGACCATCTCGGCGTTAAACATCCTGGCTCCCCACCTCATCTTGGGGACGTAGTAGGGGACGGCACTCATATTTTCGATTCCGCCAGCCACGATAACCTCGGCCTCGTCGGCCTTGATTGCCTGCGCTGCCAGGGCTACCGCCTTCATACCGGAGGCGCATATTTTATTAACCGTAAAGGCGTTGACTTCCTTGGGGACGCCGGCGTAGATAGCCGCCTGGCGGGCGGGATTTTGCCCCTGACCTCCCTGGATGACATTGCCCATAATAACTTCGTCTATGAGGACTTCCTGGAGGGAATCATCCCAGTTATAATATTTTTTCTCCAGTTCGATAAGTCCTTCGTCTTTAAGCGATTCCGGTGCGTAAGTGGCGTCACCCTTCGGTTTCAGGCCCGCCTTCTTGAGCGCTCCCTGTATCACGATACTGCCCAGCCTAGCCGCCGGTATGTCCTGCAGGGAACCCCCGTAATTACCTATTGCTGTTCTGACACCGCTGACAATGACAGCTTCACTCATGTATTTTCTCCTTTCGTAACGGTTTATAATATAGAATATTCTCTCTTTTTTCGTTCCGTCATTCCAGCGAAAGCTGGAATGACATAGTTCGTGCTAGAAGGTAAAAAGTCCGGCGCCGCCGCTGACCTCGATGGCTTCACCGGTGACGTAGCTGGATTCCTCGGAAGCCAGGAAGACAAGCACATTGCTTAGTTCCTGCGGAGTGCCTGTCCGGCGCAGGGCCATGCGTTTGACGATACGTTCCTGGAATTCCGGGGCGACTTCATGCCAGCTGCCGCCGTCGAACACCCCGAGAACGATGGCGTTGGCCGTCACGCCTTTACGGGCTCCTTCCAGGGCCGTCGTTTTGGTGAGGCCGATAAGTCCGGCCTTGGTCGTGGCGTAGCTGCACTGGCCGGCGCCGCCCATGGTACCAGCGATGGAAGAGATGTTGATAATGCGGCCCCAGCCGCGCTCCAGCATCCCCGGCAGGCAGCATTTGATGGTATTGAACGGGCCGGTAAGGTTGACGCTTAAATCCTTTGCCCAGTCCTCGACTTTCATACTGGCGATGGTTACCGCCCGGACGATGCCGTAGGCGGCGTTATTGACCAGGATGTCCACCGGCCCCAGCACTTCCTCCACTTTACCGACGGCGGTTTCAACCTCTTCTATGTTGGCGACATCCATAGCCACGGCCAGCGCCTTTCTCCCCATAGTCTTGATTTCCTCGGCCACTTCCTCCGCCTTCTCCATGTGGCTGTGGCAGGCAACGGCGACGTTGCAGCCGGCTCTGGCAAGGGAGTGGCAATGCACTCTCCCCAGTCCGCCGGAGCCTCCCGTGACCAGTGCTATTTTCCCTTCTATACTCATCGTTATTCTCCTTATTAGTTATGGATGGAAGAATCAGGAGTGAACATAGCTATCTACCGGCCTTAAAAAAGGCAAGATAGATTTTTCTATCATCGATTGTACTCGAAGAACCCCTTACCCGTTTTACGTCCGAGCTGCCCGGCGGCGACCATGTCTTTCAGGAGTGCCGGCGTGGCATACCGCTCGTCGCGGAGCTTATCGTAAATGCCGTTGGCGATAAAGAGGAACGTGTCCAGGCCGATGAGGTCGGCCAGGGCCAGCGGTCCCATCGGGTAATTCAAACCCAGGGACATCGCGGTATCGATGTCTTTGGCAGTGGCGATGCCGGACTCGACCATACGGATGGCGTTAATGATTTGCGGCGTAATAAGACGGTTGACGATAAAGCCCGGCGAGTCCTCAACGATGACGTATGTCTTGCCCAGGGACTCCCCGAATTTTTTAGCTGTCTCCAGGGTCGCTTCGCTGGTGGCGGGAGTTCTGATTATCTCCAGCAGTTTCATTACCGGCACCGGATTGAAAAAATGCATTCCCAGCACCCTGTCCGGTCGGCCGGTAGCCGCTGCCATTTCCGAGACAGAGAGGCAGGAGGTATTGGTGGCCAGTATCGTATGTTCTGGGCAGACCCTGTCCAACTCGCCGAATATCTTCTTTTTAAGGTCCAGGTTCTCCACGGCGGCTTCGATTACCAGGTCGCATTCACCGAAGTCCCGGGTATCGGTCATCCCCCTGATGCGTGCCAGAGTGGCATCCCTATCCTGCCGGGTTATCCTTTCCTTCTGCACGCTCCTGTCCAGTGAGGAATTGATGACCGCCAGCCCCTTCTTCAGCAGCTCGTCGCTTATCTCGGAAACGGTAACGTCAAATCCTGCTTGAGCGCATACCTGGGTAATGCCGCCGCCCATCTGCCCGCAGCCGACTACTCCGACTTTCATTATTTCCATAAGCGTAGCTGCTTCCTCGTACAACAGGATGTTACATTTCCGGGGACTTTTTTCAAGAAGTTGAATTCATTTCAATTGTATCACAGGGCCTGAATGGCGTCAAAAAAATATATTGTCCCCATTTTTAAAATAATAGTATTTGTACTATTGCAAATATAACATATACGTGCTATATTTAATAGGAAAGGGAGGATATGCCATGTATTCAAATGTAAAAGTAGGAATGATTTTTACCGGTATGCTGCTTATTGCAGTTTTACTGGCGGGTATGATACCAGCGGTAATCGGCTGTACCGCCGAAGAGCCGGAACAGGAATTTTCCCTGCACGACCCCATGGTAAGGTTTAAGATAGCCACAACCACCAGCCTTTACGATACGGGCCTCTGGTATCACCTGGAGCCGATATTCGAAGAGCTGGCTAACGTGGAAATGGATATCGTCTATGCCGGCACCGGTATCGCTCTCGAGTACGGCAGGAGAGGCGATGTAGATGCCATTATCGTGCATGATAGAGCCAGAGAAGATGTGTTCATCGCTGATGGTTACGGTATTAACCGCAGGAACTTTGCCTATAATTTCTTCCTAATTGCCGGACCTCCTGGTGACCCGGCCGGCATCACGGGTTTGAATGCGGCTGAATCAATGACGAAGTTATATAAGGAAGGTCTGAAAGGCAGTGTAAAATTCGTCTCCAGGGGTGATGATTCCGGCACCCACGCCAAGGAGAAATTAATCTGGAAGGAAGCCGGGTTAGACTACGAAGAAGTACGGAATTCAGGTGAATGGTATGTGGAAGCCGGTAAAGGTATGGGTCCTACCCTGCTGATGGCCAACGAGATGCAGTCGTATGTCATGGCGGATATATCGACTTTTCTGGCCTATAATTTGAAGTCCGGACTGGATATAGTATCGCTGGTGGAGGAAGACCCCATATTCCTCAACGTCTATGCAGCTATAGCCATCAACCCTGAAACGCATACGAAGGCGAAAGTCGATATCGCCAACCGGTTCATCAACTGGCTCATCTCCGACGAGGTTCAGGAGATAATCGGCACTTACGGCAAAGCGGAATACGGGCGGTCTCTTTTCTTCCCCATCGCCAGCTGCGATATGCCGGGCTGCCCTCCGGTGGAAGACTACACCAAGCCTGTCCCGGAATATGTCAGGTAGTCCCGTAAAGAAGATGCATAATAACTAGAATATCAGTATTGTGCCTCCTCTATAGCATTTCCCCTTCCCCCTTCACTCACTGGGGGGAGGGGACTTTAAAATAGGGGTGGTATAATAGATGTTGGAGCGGAAATATTGGAAAATCTCTGGAACGGCCTGGTTAAAGCCGTAGAACTTATCATTACCCTTGACCCGGAGGTTATGCAGATAGCCGGCAGGTCGCTGAGTATCGGGCTGACCTCCATTGTTATAGGCTCGCTAATTTGCATTCCCGTTGCCAGTCTTATACATTTTAATCAATTCTGGGGTAAAAGAATCCTGGTCAGCCTGATTCAGACCTTCTACAGCATTCCCACGGTGGTCGTCGGGCTTTTTGTTTTCGTCATGGTTTCCAATGCGGGTCCCCTGGGGGGACTGGGTATACTGTTCACCCCTACGGCTATCGTCGTGGGACAGGTCATTTTAATAACGCCGATACTGCTGGGCCTGACAATCTCCGCTCTTAGCGGTGTGGACAGGACGATTCTGGATACTGCCCGCTCGCTCGGCGCCAGCAGCTGGCAGGTGGCCGTACTCGTGATAAAGGAAGCGAGATTTATGGTAGTGGCGGCGGTCATTATGGGCTTCGGGCGGGCCATCTCCGAGGTGGGTATTTCACTGATGGTCGGAGGTAATATCCGGGGAGCTACACGCGTTATCACTACGGCTATTTCCCTGGAAACGGGCAAGGGTGATATCGAGCTGGCTCTCGCCCTGGGGATGATTCTTATTTTCCTGGCTCTGGTGGTGAATATTATCATGAACAGGATACAGCAGAGGTAAACGATGCCCTTGATAGAAACGAGAAAATTATCACAGCGGCGGGATGGGCAGTACATCCTGAAAAATATCAACCTGCGGGTGGAGCGGGGGGAGGTTTTTGCCTTAATCGGTCCTACCGGCGCCGGCAAGACGACGTTGCTGCGCCTTATTGATACACTTGACGCACCGGCGGCGGGGAAGATATTCTTTAACGGCAAGGAAGTTAACTCTTCCGATAAGGTAAGGCAGGAAATGCGCCGCAGGATGGCATTTGTACTTCAAAAGCCGGTTGTTTTTAATACCAGTGTCTATGATAACGTTGCCTGCGGCTTGAGATGGCGCGGTATGGGTAGTAAGCGTATTCATGAAGAGGTGGAAGGTATTCTAAAAACGGTGGGCCTGGCCTCCTATAAGAACAGGAATGCCAGGACGCTTTCCGGCGGTGAGGTGCAGAGAGTGGCTATAGCCCGGGCGATTGCCGTCCGGCCGGAAGTGCTGCTTCTTGACGAACCTACCGCCAATCTGGACCCTGTTTCGGCTTCGAAAATCGAGGAATTAATAGCCGAAATCATTAAGCGGGAGACCATCACCATAATCATGGCCACTCATGATATGTCGCAGGGACAGCGACTCGCCGACAGGATTGGTGTGCTCATCGACGGCGAGATGGTTCAGTCCGGCGATCCGCGTGAAATATTCAATACGCCTGGAGACAGGCGGGTAGCCGAGTTTATCGGGATGGAAAATATTATAGACGGGGTGGTTAAATCCAACGAGGGTGAAATGGCTGGCATAGACGTCAGTGGTAAAACCGTTGAAGCTGTGACCGATTTTGACGCAGGAGCAGAGGTATCCGTCTGTATGCGTCCGGAAGATGTAACGGTAGCCTTGTCTAAATACTCAAGCAGCGCCCGGAACTCACTGGCCGGGAAAATCACCTGGACGGTGTCCACCGGCCCGCTCTGTCGCGTGGAAATAGACTGCGGGTTTCCGCTGGTGGCACTGGTTACCAGAAGGTCGGCCGAGGAAATGGGGCTGAAAAAGGGAACGCAGGTCTACGCCGCCTTTAAAGCCGTGAGTATCCACGTCATCCAGCGACATTGACAGCTTGACTGTATTGATGATATATTTTTCAATGCCGGCAGCGTAGCTCAGTGGTAGAGCAGGGGACTCATAAGCCCTTGGTCGCTGGTTCAATCCCAGCCGCTGCCACTTCTTTTATTGGAATATCAAGCTTCAGGCTATTTCCCTTCCAGCGCCCGTTCCATGCGCAGGCCCGCACCCGCGTGATACGGTCTCTTAAATGCCTCGGGGTACTGCTTTCTCAACTCGTCCAGGTTTATCTCCGCTACTTCCACGAGGAAGCCGCTAACGACCATTCCCGTGGCGTTTTTAGAGGTTATATTGTGCGGGGTTATGGTGTTAATCGCCCCGCCCCTGTCAAGCTCCCCGGGGATAATCGGGTCGTACCTGGCCCCGTGGTCCATATAGACGACGCCGGGCATTATCCTCTGGGTCACGTAGGCCCCGCCGAGGACAGCCCCTCTTTCGTTGTACACCTTGATAACGTCGCCGTGATTGATGCCTCTCTTTTCTGCGTCCGCCGGGTTAATCCAGAGAGGCTCATACTTGTAACCGTCCGGGCCGTTGACCTTGCAGGTGGGGGCTTCTCTCGTCCAGGTGATATCGTCGCACTGGGCGTGCACCCGCCACCGGCCGTGGTTGGACATGATAAGCAGGGGGTACTTAGCGGCCCTTTCACTGGATAGTGCTTCGTCGTGGCTCTCTCCCTTTTCAATCCAGTGCGGCACCGGCGGTCTCTCCTTATCATCCGGGAAGTGCTCGGCTAAATTCTGGGCATAGAACTCCACCTTGCCGGAGGGCGTTTTCAGTGGATGATTGTCCGGGTCGTCATGGAACTCGCGTAGGCCGGCCGGGGTTTTCTTCCAGTCTGGCTTGGTAGGGACGACATAATATCCCTTCTTCTCCAGTTCCTCGTAGGAAACCATATCCTGTACGCCGGAAGTATCATAGCCGAGCTTTATCAATTCATCAACGGTCTTATCGTCCGTGTATTCCTTTAACAGGCCGAATTTCTCGGCTATCGCGCAGACGGCCTCGTAATCGCTCCTGGACTCTCCCACAGGCTCGACACATTTTTTTTCGTGCAGGAGAACGCGAAATTGCCCGTTGGTCATATCAACGTTGATATCGTTTTCCTCAAGTTTAGTATTGGTCGGCAGAATGACGTCGGCGAACTGGCAGTCGTTTTCCAGCCAGGTGTGCTGTGCCAGGATGAACTCTATCTTCGGGCTTCTCAATGCCTTGATATAGGTATTGCTGTCGTTCCAGCAGGTTATCCAGCAGGGGGTATCGGTCCATATCATGTGCACTTCAGGGCAGCCCTCCACCGGGTAGGTATATTTCTCGAACTGGTCCTCAACGGGCGCTCCCAATAATGTCGTACCGTACCAGCTGATAGGCGGATTGAGGATGGCTTCATGGATGAGGTCTTTAGGAATAAATTGTTTCGGGAAGGTTTGCCCGGCTTTGGTATGTTCCCCCATATAGATAATCTGGCGCTCTTTCGACGCAAGAGACCTCACGCCCGGTACATTTGACCCGGTACTGGCGGCACCCACGTGCGGGACGACAACGCTATCGGGCATAGGGCCTACCCCGAACAGACCCCATTCAATCATCTTGACCTGGTGCGCTCCCGGTTTGCCCAGACTCTGCATCGCTAGGAGCAGAGGCTCGAGACGGCCGTTTTCCGTGGAGTACGGCCCCCTGATGCCGGGGCTGCCGTTACCATGGGTTATTGTTGTACGCCTGGATGCCCATTCCCTCGCCAGCGCCTTGATGGTCCATTCAGCGATGCCCGTTTTTTCAGCGGCCCATTCAGGCGTCTTGGGAATACCGTCCTCCTTGCCCAGTACGTATTCCTCGAATTTATCAAAGCCGTACGTGTGGGTCGCCACGTACTCCTTGTCGTAAGTCCCCTCGGTAATCCAGAGATAGGCGATGGCAAACCGCAGGGCGGCATCGGTATTAGGCCTTACGGGAATCCACTTATCGGCGTGGACGGCGGCCCCGTAGTTCAGGTCCGGGCAGATATATAGAGACTTGATGCCGAGTTCAGTCCACCAGTAGCACAGTCGACTCGCCATCTGCCCGTCCAGCGCCCACGGGGTAGTCTCGGGGTCGCATCCCCAGAACAGGAGCATCTCGCTGTTCTGGGAGACATCGTACATAATGTTATTATCCGGCAGCATCTGGCCGACCGGTTCCATTCCCCAGACGTGCTTGGCGCCCCAGTACCACCCTTCCCAGCTGTCCGGATTTCGGGTCTGCAGGGTATAACCTCCCAGAAGTTCGAGTAATTTAAGTTGACAGGCATGGGGGCCGTGTACGGTCTTTTGTTCGCCATGTCCATCCGCCTGGGTAAGTATGGCATATGCTCCGTATTTCCCCCTTATCCTAAGTATCTCTTTTACGATTATCTCCGTGGCCTCGTCCCAGGAAATCCTGACGTATTTACTCTTTCCCCTGTTGGCGGGATTTCTATCGCCATCGGGGTTCCAATCGACTCTTTTTAACGGGTAGAGAATCCTGTTAGGGGAATAGACCCGCTTTTTATAGGCCAGGCTGTAGGGAGGTATCAACGTCTTCATGCCGGGTTCGAAGGTCTTGCCGCGTGCTTCCATCTTCCACGGATTAAAATCCTTCTTATCATATTTCCAATCGTAGTGCAAAGGCCTAATCCTGACTATTTTACCGTTTTTTACATCCACCACCGAGGAATTGGCGTTAGGGCCAAAACCAAGCGTGATGGGGAATGACTTTACGCCTGTGGATTTTATTCCGGGTTTGTCTTTTCCTGCCATGTATAACTCTCCTTCGTTAGCAAAGATGAAATTTCCTTGGTGGCTTCTATCTGCTATTTCTCCAGAGTGCAATTTTGAATACTGCCCCTTGTTTTTCTGAATAAGATATTATTTAAATGATAATGCAAAATATAGCAATAATATATATGTTGATATAATCGACTATTACTATAAATTAAAAAATATACATTAGTCAACCTATATCACGCCTGATATATTATAGAAATATTGTACTCCTGGAAATTAAGTAGTTGGATTGGTAGGCGTTGGCCTGCTATTTTACGAAAGGGGCATGGCGTAAGGGTTAATTCTGCTAGCAGGGTATATTATCGAAGTCTACCCACGTGTAGGTAGCTTTCAAATATTCCGTCACAATTAATGTTTCTATGGTGGAAATACCGCGTACATGGGAAATTTTACTCTTGATGAATTGGTATAGCAGTTCCGGGTTTGGGAATTGAACGCAGGCAAGGATATCAAATCCAACCGTCAGCGTCATGGAGACCTGTATTTGAGGATATTTGTTAAGTTCAGCGCAAATTTCGTTGGCTTTGGCATGGTCGGTGCCTAACATGATAAAGGCACTCGCCGAGTAGCCGAACTTGGAAGGATTGGGGACTGCCACTATTTTAATAAGCCCTTTTTTTAGTAAGGAGCCTACTCTTCTCGATATTGTAGCCGGGTTTAGTCCCAGTTTGTGGGCTATGTCTGTGTAACTGGTAAGTCCGTTTTTACCTAATTCTTGAATCAACGTGTTATCGATATCGTCCAGTATTACGGGTGACTCGTTGCTTGAAATATTATGGAACAAATCTCGATGCAATTTTTTTACTTCTGAAATTAAAAAGATATTAATCTGTTTTACCCCCGGCCAATGGGTTACCCCCTCTCTCATAAAAGTAATTAACTTATCCCAATCAGAGAAAGACCCTAGCATAAGGACGTCATACCTGCCGAACGTTGTTGCCGCCAGGTGTATATTAGGCGATTCTGTCAATCTGGCGCTTAACTTATCAATGCTCATCAAATCTACATTTAAAGCGATACATGCCTCGACCTTGTATCCCAGTCTTAGTATATCCGGCACGGCTTTGATGGCAATCATATCCTTTTTGAGCATCGCGTCAATTCGCTTGGCAACGGTTGCTGTATTTACACCGATTGTCCTAGCTAATTTGACGTTACTGATATTTGCATCCCTGCAAATGTTATTTAGTATCATGCGGTCAATTTTGTCTATCATGTCATCAGGATTATAACATAGTGCAATTAACAGTTAAAATAAAACTGTGAAAGTAATAGTTAACGCTTTTCAAACCAGCCTCTGCCATTTATTTTTTCCTTAAGCCCGACCTTATGCTATAATTTTTTTAGACCGTGTTAATAGTCGGCCGCGTTGTGCTTTCTGTTGATATACCCGCGTAGATGGTGAAGGTAAGTTTCGTGTTTATTCATTATCCAGCAGCATGCCGTATTTAAGCACGTGTATCGCTCTGCCTTTAAAATTCTCTTGATATGAGGTTTGTCTTGCCTGATAGCAGGAAAAAAAGTTCCAGGATATTCTTCGGCTGGTGGACTGTGATTATTACCGGCATATCCGGTGGTTTGGGTTACGGCTTCTATATCCTCGGGCTCTCTGTCTTCTTTAAAGACCTCGCCGCCGAACTCAATTTAGGCCGCGCTGCTACATCGGTTGCCGCCGGTATCGGTGCCCTTGAAGGCGGTGTTACATCTCCGCTAATCGGTTGGCTTTCGGATAAGCTCGGTCCCAAATGGTGGGTTGTTATCGGCCTGGGTATCGCCGGAATCGGCTTTATATTGATGCGTTATATTACCGATGTCTGGCATTATTACCTGGTCTGGGGCGTGTTTATCGGCATGGGTCTGAACATAGCTCTGACTGTGGCTATTGATAAGGCGTTGACCAACTGGTTCATTCGCCGGCGGGGGCTGGCGCAGGGAATTCGTTTTTCCATCTTGAGCATATTTCAGATTGTGGCATTGCAGGTTAGTACGCTGCTCGTGGTATCGCAGGGATGGCGCATGTCCAGTTTCATATGGGGTTTTATAATGATAGCCTTTGTTCCCCTGGTTTTCCTGTTTATCAAACAGGGCCGTCCGGAGCAATATGGAATGCTTCCCGATGGTGCAAGTGTCGACGCATCCGAAGCGGAAAGTAAGAAGGATATGGTCGATTTAGGCATCGAATACGCCTCCGGTTCCGAAGAGTTGGAATTTACCTTCGGGCAATCCATGAAAACAGTATCTTACTGGACGTTAATTGTTGCGCTGGCTTTCCAGAACATTATTACCGGCGGTTTTACTCTTCATATCATTCCCTTCCTGACCGATAAAGGGATTGATATGGCTATCGCCAGTGCTTTAGTGGGTATGATGATACTCTTTACTCTCCCTTCGAGGCTAATGGGAGGGATTATCGCCGACCGCTTACGTAAAGACCGCCTGCATCTCCTTCTGGTAGGTACCCTGCTCCTGCATGTTGTCGGGATAGGTTCTTTCGTCCTTTTTCAAAATACCGCTTCAATGTATGTGCTGCTGGCGTGTTACGGTCTTAGCCTCGGAGCCGGGACGCCTTTACTTGTCCTGATACTGGGGCGTTACTTTGGCAGGAGTGCCTTCGGTTCTATACTCGGTACCACCCTTGCCCTGTTTGCCCCGCTAAGGCTTATTTCACCGGTTTATTGCGGCTGGGTATACGATACGACCGGCAGTTATAATACCGTCTTTATCACTTTTCTTGCTATGGCTGTCCTGGCCGCACTGGTTCTGCTTTTCCTCCGGCCTCCTAAAAAAGAGCGCTTCATCTAGCTTTTATGCCGCGAATAATATCGGTATATTAAGCAAGTCTTATCCGGTTGTTCCGGCAGCCGAGACGAAAGAGCATGCCGGCAGCCTGATGAATTACTTCGAGACTAATTTCGGGATGAGTATTGACGAAGCGGTGGGTAACTAACTTATTGTATCATTATGCTCGGCAACCATGTTGCTATTTGAGGAAAGGCCATAATGACACCCATGGCTACCAGGTCGCATATTATGAATGGGAAAGCAGCCCGGTAGATATCTGCCATAGTGGTATCAGGCGGAGCTATCCCCTTCATAACGAAAAGAAGGAAGCCGAATGGCGGCGTTCTCATTGAAACCTCCAGGCTAAGCAGTACCAGCAGTCCGAACAATATAGGATGGATACCCAGGTCTCTCACCAGAGGCATGAATATCGGAAAAGTTATCATCATTATGGACACCTGTTCCATAAATGTGCCCAGGAATAGAATGACAACCTGTATAAGTATTATCAATATAATAGGGGCTACATCCAGACCGGTCACGAATTGGCTTAGACCCTTGCTGGCTCCGGTGAAGGCAAGAATCTGACTGAACGCCATGGCGCCGGTTAGAATCATGAACATCATGACTGCGATGCGGAGAGTACCCGTTATACTCTTTTTAATCAGGTCCCAGTTAAATCTCTTGTAAAAGATAGTCAGGACATAGCATGCCAGGGCTCCCATAGCCGCGGACTCGGTCGGAGTAGCAACTCCCATGAGGATGAACCCGATGACGACAAATATGATGAGCCCGAAGGGCATAACATAGCGCGCGGTGGAGACCAGTTTTTCGGTGATGGGTGTGGGAGCTGGGGTATAGGGGGGAGCTACGGAAGGCTGAAGCCAGCATCTCAAGATAATATAGCTACCGTAGAGAGTGGCCATCAGCAAGCCGGGGATAACACCGGCAATTAGAAGTTGCCCGACGGAAATTTGAGCTAAGGCAGCCAGGATAACCGCCAGGGCACTGGGGGGTATCATTATGGCCAGGCCGCCGCTGCCTATGATAGGCCCTATGCTCATTGGCTTTTTATAGCCCCGGCGCTCCATCTCCGGGGACAGTATCGAACCCATCATTGCGGTTGTACCCATGCTGGAACCGCTCAAGGCGGCGAGGATAGCTCCGGAACCGACGGCGACCAGTCCCAGCCTGCCGGGGAGACGACCCATCCACTTATCTAATACATCAATAGCCCTGAAGGCTAACCCCGAATGGAATAACACCTCGCCCATTAATATGAACAACGGCACCGGCAGCAGACTGAACATCGTCACCGAGGAGAAGATACTAAGGACCAGCTGGTAAAGACCGGTCTCGCCTCCCCAGATGAAAAAGGCGGCGGCGAGATTAAAAGTTAAAAAGCAGAAGGCTACCGGAAGGCGAGTGGCTAGCAGGAAAACCAGCGAGCTGAATATAATGACCAGGGGTAAAAACCACTCCAAGTTACTTGTCCTCCCCTGGCTCGGAATTCTCCGTCATTGGCGCCTCCCAGTTCTTAATGTATCCCCAGGCGCGTATGAAGAACTGGATGGAAACCATCAGGAAGCCTAATGGAATGACAACCAAGAGCATGCCCTTGGGTAGTGTCAGTGACCGGACAAGGGTTGCCTCTCTCTGAAGGTGGTCCACGGTGCTTGCCGCGGAATACCAGGTTAGTACCAGGCATACAACCAGAGCCAGGATTGAGGTGCCTATATCCAGTACCGCTCTCGTTTTCTGGTTCAGATGGCTGTGCACTATATCTACCGTTACGTGACCATCCTCCTTAAGAAGCCAGGCGGCGCCCAGAAAGGTAATAAACAGTAGAATGAGTTCGCATACTTCTATTACCCATGCCGCCGAGTAATTAAGAAAGTATCTCATGAACACTTCGTAGTTTACCAGCAGCATCGCGGTAGCGAGCAAGATTCCAGCCAGAAATGCCAGGGCGTAAACGGTGATATTATAGTATTTCTTTATTTTCACAGGTAACTACCCGCTCTTGATTTACGCTATATTGTAGCACAAGTTGAGCTGCACCACGGGACCGCACCACAGAGGCCGCGGTGCAGCTCAAACACTAGGAGGCAAAAACCCCTGATTTATTTTGAAAGAACCTCTTTGAATTTGGGGCCGTACTCCGGTTCCTGGTCTATTATAACCTTCCAGGTAGTATCGTAGGCAATCTTAAGGAATTTTTCGGCCTCTTCTGGCGACATTGTCAGAGTTTCCACTCCAGCCTCTTTAAATACCTCCAGCGCCTTGACATCCCCGGCAAAGCAATCCTGTTCGCCGATGATCTCGTACTTTATTGTAAGCTCCGTAATTATATCTTGCAGATGCGGCGGAAGACTGTTCCAGCTGTCCAGGTTCATGAAACGGCATCCCTCCATCTGGAAGAACGCTGGCTCTATCATGTACTTGGTAACCTCATGCAGGGCAAAGCCGGGGACGATGGGCCTTGCCGACATGTAGGCATCAACTACACCGCGCTCCATAGCGGTATACAGGTCTCCCATCGGCGTAGTCATGGTACTGGCGCCCAGCTCGGCCAGGAATGGCTCGTACAGCGGCATGGTGCGGACGGCCAGTCCTTTCAGGTCGACGACCTTGTTAATGGGGACATTGCTGAAGAGGGCGAACGGGGCTCCTTTGTCTCTCTGCCCTAGGTATCGTGCATTCAGGAACTTGGCAAAGACTTCTACCCACAGGTCATAGGCAGCGGAAGCTCGTTCCTCTTCCGCGGTAAGCATGGAAAGACCCTCGCAGTTCATCAGCGGCGAGAACGCTTCCATATAGGCCATGGGGCAGAAAAGAGATATATCAATCATGCCCGTCCTGATTGCGTCAGCCTGGTCGAAGGTGGGAATCACTTCAGGACCACCCAGGTATTCTATTATGAGTTCTCCACCGGCCCTTTCATTAACTTCATCAACAAACGGCTGATTATGCACATTGATAGGGTGGTCCATGGGGAATATGGTAATTGCCTTAAGGACTATAGGCTCGGCCGCGGGTTCGGGCTCGGGTGCGGGCGCCGGTGCGGGTGCTGGTGCGGGTGCCGGTGCGGGTGCCGGTTCTGGTTCGGCGCAGCTGCTTAATATCAATGCACCCGCAATAATAGCTGTTAGTAATACGATGAATATCTTCTTCATATTAACTTACTCCTTTCTTGATTTTTACTGTTTTATAAAATAGCTGCTCTCTTTCATGACGTATCCACTTAGCACCCCCTTTCACGGGATATTCTATTCAGCTAAGTTCATGATAATTTCATCACTTACTTAAGAGTATATTTCTCTTTTTCGCGGCATTCAAGGTTCTAATGGCCTCGCCCTAAAGGCCGATAAATATAGTAATTGGTACCATGGTTATGAATCGGTTGGGTTATGTGATAATATGTTGAGATGAATCGAGATGCTCCAACAGACACTTCAAACAATAACATGTCTGATATCACTACTGTAATACTGGTAGATGACCATCCCGTAGTGCGTAGCGCATTAAAATATGAACTTGAGAAAGAGCCTGATTTTAAGGTCATTGATGAAGCCAGCGATGGTGAAGAAGCAGTTAAACTCGTTACTAAATTACAACCGGATTTAGTAGTGATGGATATAGGTCTGCCTAAATTGAACGGGATTGAGGCGACCCGCCAGATCAAAACCGTTTGCTTTGATACCATAGTACTGGTTCTCACTATCTTTGATGATATTGAACACGTACTCGGAATATTAGAGTCCGGGGCGGACGGATACCTCACAAAAAACGTATTGGTAGAAGATATTATTAAATCAATGCGTTCGGCGGTTGCCGGGGAAGTAGTGCTATCTCCCCAGGTTTTTAAACAGGTTCTCAAATATTCTCTCCGGCACGTTACCAAATCTATGAAGCTGGATACCGGGGTAAAGCTTACAATACGTGAATTGGAAGTTATCAGGCTGGTAGCCAGAGGAATGAGCAACAAACAAATTGCAGAAGACCTGGATCTGGGTGCTCGTACCGTAAAAAGTCACCTTGTGGGCATTTTTCATAAGCTGGATGCTTTTTCCAGAACAGAAGCCGTTATTATAGCATTGCGAATTGGCTTGCTTAAAATTGATGACCTGGCTTAAAATGGTTTGCTATGAAAGCCCTGGAAGAACCGCAGGTAATAAAAAGAGTAGAAGTCATCCATAATCCCCATTTCTGGGTAATAATTTTAATTATTCTAGCTGTCTCCTTCATTTATTACGCCGAAATTATCCTTATTGATATTTCTGATAAAAGATGGCACGCGCTGTGGAGCCTGGTGGTTTTTGAGTTCGTAAATGATTTACACGGCAGCCTGTATTGCATCCCGTATGTATATGCTGCGGTAGTCTTCTGGTGGCGCGGAATACTTGTTACCTGGTTGTTTTCAATTTGTTTAATCATGCCAAGAATACTCTATTATTCGCCTGATACAGCTTCAATTATAACCAATATCCTTTATTTGCTGATTCCGTTGATGGTAGTGCTTATTATAACCCTGCAGAGGAGGTGGCGGGAGGTAGAGAGGAGATCGCTGGCAGAGAGAGAAGAAGAACGCCAGGCGTATATTGCGGAAATTATGAAAGTGCAGGAAGACGAGCGGAAACGCATCGCCAGGGAAATTCACGATGATACTACGCAGAGATTATGGATTCTGGCTAACCGGGTACAGGGATTGATAAATGATAAAAACCAAGATATTACCCCCACAATGGCTTCAGAAATCGGGACGATTAAAGACACGCTTTTACGTATTTCGGACGATACCAAGAGGCTAGCCCTCGCGCTTAGACCCGGGATATTGGACGACCTGGGTCCTGTGCCCGCAATAAGATGGCTGGTTGATCAACTAAATGATGAAGATTCTATTGAATCTAAAATATCAGTAAAGAATTATCCCCGTCAGCTCAACCATGAAATTGGCACTCATCTATTTCGTATTGCTCAAGAGGCCTTGAACAACATAAGACGCCATGCGGAAGCTACTCGAGTAGTTGTTACCTTAGAATTTAATCAAGAGACTGTCAGGATGACAATTCGGGATAATGGCAAAGGTTTTTCATTGCGGAATATCAACAAATTTTCTAAGGAGCATAAATTAGGCATGATTGGGATACAAGAAAGAGTAAGATTACTTGACGGTATTCTGAAAATCGATTCTAAGCCCGGCAAAGGCACTAATATATCAGTAGAATTTAGCGATTAGACTTCAAACCAAACCGGACATACTTATAAGAGGCAACAGTAACGGGTGTAAGCAAAAAGGAGTGAGTAGCTTTGAAGTATCACGCTTCGCAGAGTAAGAGAGGGTTCATGAAAACACTTGGGTTGGGGGGAGAAACTGGAGGCGGCAGCCCGGGTTCTTCAAAGTACCGCGACCTTGACGAGGTAAAAGCGTCACCGGCGGCAGAGCGGAAACTGCCCTGGTGGATAAGGGAAGTCGATAAGCCCACCGTGGAGATTGACTGGAGCCGGATGAAGCGCTTTGATTCCAGAAATATCATGTTTGTCAACGGTTTCGCTCAGGCTGTCGGCCCCGATAACGCCATGAAGCTGGGGGGGCAATCTGTGGAGGTGGGTACAAAGGCTATACTTGAAAAAGAGCCGGGTTTCACCTTGAGGGAGAAGGCGCTGGTCGCCGGCGGATGGCTGACATCACTCTTAACCATGGAGCGTGCGTTCCTCGGTCCCGAGCTAACGGTACCCTTCGGCATGTCGGGCATACCCGACGACCTGGACTACCCTCGCTACGAGGGCACGCCCGAGGAAAATACACGGATGGTACGGGCCGCAGCCAAGCTTTATGGCGCCGACTCCGTTGGCGTGGTAGAACTGGGCGAAAATACCCGTAAATTAATCTACGAATATGATGGTTGGGACGGCAGGATGTGGGAATTTGAGGATGTGGATAAAGCGTACGAGCTGGATGATGATAGGCGGGCATGATTGCGGCATCTGTCTGGCTGCCTGCCCCTTCACCAAGCTGGATAACTCGTTTATACATATACATAATATGGTGAGGCAGATTGTATCTGCTACACCGGTGTTTAACGGAATTTTCAGAAAGCTGGATACTGACCCCGGTTACGGTAAGGACCCCGAGGACTGGTGGGACATGGATTTGCCGCCCTACGGGTTAAAATAGCCGGAAAGAGCCAGCTATTTCCCTTCCAGCGCCCGTTCCATGCGCAGGCCCGCACCCGCGTGATACGGTCTCTTAAATGCCTCGGGGTACTGCTTTCTTAACTCGTCCAGGTTTATCTCCGCTACTTCCACCAGGAAGCTGCTGACGACCATCCCCGTGGCGTTTTTAGAGGTGATATTATGCGGGGTTATAGTATTGATTGCCCCGCCCCTGTCAAGCTCCCCGGGGATAATCGGGTCGTACCTGGCCCCGTGGTCCATGTAGACGACGCCGGGCATCATCCTCTGGGTCACGTAGGCCCCGCCGAGGACAGCCCCTCTTTCGTTGTATACCTTAATCACGTCGCCGTTTCCAATGCCCCTCTTTTCTGCGTCCGCCGGGTTAATCCAGAGAGGCTCATACTTGTAACCGTCCGGGCCGTCGACCTTGCAGGTGGGGGCTTCTCTCGTCCAGGTGATATCGTCGCACTGGGCATGTACCCGCCACCGGCCGTGGTTTGACATGAGCAGCAGGGGGTATTTTTTGGCTCTCTCGCCGGAGAGCCTTTCGTCGTGGCTCTCTCCCTTTTCAATCCAGTGCGGCACCGGCGGCCTCTCTTTGTCGTCGGGGAAGTGCTCGGCCAGACCCTGGGAGTAGAACTCTATCTTGCCGGAGGGCGTCTTCAGGGGATGATTGTCCGGGTCATCGTAGAACTCCCGCAGACCGACCGGGGTTTTCTTCCAGTCGGGGTCGGTCGGGATGACATAATATCCCTTCTCTTCCAGTTCTTCGTAAGAGACCAGGTCCTGGATATTGGAATGTTCATAGACGATTTTCATCAATTCATCAACGGTCTTGCCACCGGTGTACTTCTCCAGCAGGCCGAATTTCTCGGCTATCATGCAGACTGCCTCGTAGTCGCTCACGGACTCTCCTACCGGCTCGATGCACTTCTTCCCGTGCATGAAGGTGTAATATTGCCCGTTTTCAAGGTCCAGCGTAATGTCTTGCTCCTCGAATTTGGTATTGACCGGCAGGATTATATCGGCGAACTGGCAGTCGTTTTCCATCCATGGGTGTTGGGCCAGGATGAACTCTATCTTCGGGCTTCGCAACGCCTTGATATAGCTGTTGCTGTCGTTCCAGCAGGTTATCCAGCAGGGGGTATCGGTCCATATCATGTGCACCTCGGAGCAGCCCTCCGCCGGGTAGGTGTATTTGACAAACTGGTCTTCTTGCGTGCCGGCAAAGGTCGAATTGCCGTACCAGCTGACAGGCGGATTGAGAATGGCATCGTGGATAAGGTCCTTGGGAATGAACTGGGTCGGGTTAATCGGCGCCGGCGTCAGGAGCTTATCCAGCTCGGGTCGGGCATCTCCCAGCGTCTCCGCAGCAATCGCCCTTTCGCTCTTAACGTCCGAGACGGTATAAGCCATCTTGATAAGTTCCGGGAACACTATTCCTGCCGGCAGCGGGCCTCCTTTCGGGTGCCAGATGGCGGACAGTCCCCATTCGAGCATCTTGACCTGGTGGGCCCCCGGCTTGCCCAGTCCCTGCATGGCCAGCAGCAACGCCTCGAGTCGACCCTGCTCCGTGGAGTAGGCGCTCCGGATGCCGGCCCCGCCGTTGCCGTGCACTACCGACGTACGTTTGGACGCCCACGCATGCGCCAGCGCCTCGATGGTCATGGCGGTGATGCCGGTCTTGCCGGCAGCCCATTCGGGCGTCTTGGGAACCCCGTCCTCTTTGCCCAGGACATATTCCTCGAATTTATCAAAGCCGAAGGTGTGCGTGGCCACGTATTCTTTATCATACGTCCCCTCGGTAATCCAGACGTAGGCTATGGCCAGCTGCAGGGCGGCATCGGTATTGGGCAATATAGGTATCCACTTGTCGGCGTGGACGGCGGCCCCGTAGTTGAGCTCCGGGCAGATATAGACGCACTTTATGCCGAGCTTCGTGAACCAGTAGCACAGTCGGCTGGCCATCTGGCCGTTGAAACCCCAGGGCGTCGTCTCCGGGTCGCATCCCCAGAACAGGAGCATCTCGCTGTTCTCGGCAACATCGGGGATAAGGTTGCCGGACGGCCCCATCTCACCCACGGGTTCCATTCCCCAGACATGCTTGGCGCCCCAGGCCCAACCCTCCCAGCTGTCCGGATTCCTCATCTGCAGGGTATAACCCCCCAGCAGCGCCAGGAGCTTGTTGGCGCAGCCGTGCGGGACATGGATATTTTTTCCTTCACCGTGCCCGTCCGACTGTGAAAGCACGGCTTCCGGCCCGTATGTTTCCTTTACCCTCTTTAACTCGCTGACTATTGTCTCCAGCGCCTCGTCCCAGGAGATTCTAACGTAGCCGCTCTTTCCCCTGTTTTCTATATTTCTATCCCCGCTGGGGTCCCAGTCGACCCTCTTTAGCGGATAGAGTATCCGGTTGGGTGAATAGACCCGCTTCTTGTAGGCTAAACTGAAGGGGGGTAGGAGCGTTTTCATGGTAGGCTCGAAGATCTGACCTCGCGCCTCTATCTTCCAGGGATTGAATTGCTTGCTGTCATATTGCGAATCAAAGTGCAGCGGCCGAATCCTGACTATCTTCCCGTTCCTGACATCTACCGACGATACGTTTCCATCGCGGGTAAAGCCCATCAGGCTAAGTCCCTTTATATATGATTCTTCCTTTCCGCGCTTATCTTTCTCTGCCATCTAATATTCTCCTTCATTCGTCTGACCTGTCACCATTAATAATACTACATTTTGGGAGAACAGGTCATGATTACATACCCAGATATTTGAATCACCCCAATAAATTGTGTTGGTCTCACAAATTATATGCGGGCCGCTCTTTTCCCTGGCAAAGTCGGTGTTGGCACTCAATTGAAATGGGCAACGACCCTGTTGAGCGGTCAATTGGCAGCTAGTATCATCAAACTGATGATTTAGTTGGTGCCGGACCCTGGTCTGGTGGACTGCTGATATCCCAGGAAATCTAAACTAGAAAATGCGGCGGACATGGAAGAAATTCTGATAGTAGATGACGTGACCTCGATGAGCTGGCTGGTGTTGAACAGGTTGTTTAGTCAGGGATACGGGTACGCGGAGGCGGTTGACGGCGACAGTGCGCCGGCAATAATGTCGGCAGACAGCGACCATAGAGTGCATCTGGAGTATAAAATCAGGGAACAGACAGGGAAGCCCCGCGAGAAATCCCTGGATTTAATTACATTGGTTTCTTACGCTCTGGAGGCGATTGATAAATATACCGGCGGCCATTCGCTAAGGGTCTCCGATATTGCCGGGGTAATTTCGGAAGAGCTGGGAATGAGGCGAGATTTAACTAAAAAGATAAAGTTCGCCGGACTGGTTCACGATATCGGGAAAATAGGAATAAGGGAATCGGTTTTAACGAAAAAGGGCAAACTCACGGATGAGGAATATGCCCACGTATCGGCACATAGCACCATAGGCGAGCGTATATTAGGGCTGGCTATAGATGACGAGGAAATTCTGAAAATAGTCAGGAATCACCACGAACGATATGACGGCACCGGGTATCCTGACGGAATATCCGGTGAGGATATACCGCTGGGAGCAAGAATTCTAGCCGTAGCCGATACGTATGACGCGATGACCTCCGACCGACCTTACCGCAAAGCGATGAGCCATCAGGCAGCCATTACCGAGCTGAAAACGCAGTCTGCTCTGCAGCTTGACCCGTTAATGGTTGAAGTATTTTCCCGCATGGTGAGCAAAACCGAGAAGTTAAACTTTCATAACCAGGTTGCGGCTGTCCATACTTAAGCCGTGTAAATTCCGGCTTGTACGATTTCCGGTGCGACCCCGTCCTGTTTTTATTGACTACGGTTACTATCGAGTCGGCCGTCAACCATTTGCAGCGTCCTTGAAGCTGCCCGGGTTACCTGGCTGTCGTGCGTTACCAGGATAATGGCGATTTGATATTCTTTATTCAATTGCTGTAACAGTGCCGTTATTTCTTTGGTGGTAGTTGAGTCCAGGTTCCCGGTCGGTTCATCGGCAAGGAGTAACAAAGGTTCGTTGGCCAGAGAGCGTGCTATAGCTACCCTCTGGCTTTCTCCTGCGGAGAGCTCCTTCGGCTTGTGATGCATTCTTTTTGACAGGCCCAAATTGCCTAACAGTTCCTTCGCCCTTTCCAGTCGCTCTTTTTCCGGCACACGGGCTATTTCCATGGGAAAGAGGACGTTTTCCAGCTGTTCTATCTCGTCCAGAAGCTCCTCGGGGAAGCTGCCGACGAAGGCGGCGACATCCGGATAGGGGTAGGCTTCGGCTTCCTTGGGGACGATGACTATATCAGCACCCTGCTTGGCTATTGAGTTTTCAAAAGAGGCCATCAGCCCCTCGCTGATGCTTAGGATGGTTACCGTGAAGGCAATGGCAATAGCCACGCCGATGATGGTGAGGATGGACCTGGCTCGACGGCGGGACAGGTTCCTTGCGGCCAGCTTGATAAGTAACATGCGGTTAAGTACATGGCACTACGCACTATTGTCTAAAGCAAATACATATGGCCTGGCCTTGGAAATATCGGGATGGGGGAAACAAATGTTTGAGAAAATAATCGTGCCTCTGGATTGTTCAAAACTCGCGGAGGCCGCGCTGCCTTACGCCGAGGAGCTGGGCGCGAAAATGGTATCTGAAATAGTCTTGCTGACGGTTATAGGTTCCGGGGACCATGAAAAACTGGCTCATTACTACGATTACATTAAGAAGAGTAAAGAGGCTACCAGCCATTATGCCGGCAAATATCTTATAGACGGAATTGAAACCCTGCTCGATGTAAAGACAGTGCGCCGGACCGGCGACCCTGCCAAGAGAATCGTCGAGTACGCTCTCGACATTGATTTTCCGTTAGTCATCATGGCAAGCCACGGTCAGACCGGGATGAGCCGCTGGACGGTTCTTTCAGGAGTGAAGCGGTTATTCCCTATATCTGTAATATCGCCATGAAGCTTCAGATGGAACTCATTCTTCTTCGGGTATTATCGCAAAATGGTAATATGGAGGCAGATGCTAATACTTACCTGAAGGACGTATGCGCCAAGCTTAAAGACATGGTTGATGTAAACATTGATTATCAGGTACGAGCCGGTTCCGTTGCCGATACTATCATCGATCTTGCGGATGAACTGACCGTCGACCTCGTGGCCATGTCGACGCGCGGTATGAATAGAAACAATCCCCTGTCCCTGGGAAGCGTCGCCCAGAAGGTCTTTCTGGCGGGTAATACCCCGCTGCTGCTGATGAGGAAGTAACAGCGTTTCTTCAAGCGCCGCCTCTCGTTTTCTCCTCTTAGCTTCGTTGCTTCCAGATTGCTTTTAGATTCCCGCTTTTCTATAATTAGGAGAAATTCCCGGAAATTATATAAGCATAATGAAGTCTAAGCTTAATCCGTTCATCTGGGGTGGTCTGGTAATGGTGCTGTCCCTGGCGCTTACGTTTTACGTGGCCGCCCGCGAGCGGGTATTTTTTGAAGAGAACCAGGTTATTTCGCCGGATATCTCTCTCGGCCCCGTAATCGCTTACTTCTTCGGTGTGGTGGTCGTGCTGGCTCTGGTATTGTTTTTCATCCCTCTGCGGTGGCTGCGGCAGGTATTCCGGGTGATTTTCGCCCTGATGTTCGGCTGGGGTGTACTGATTGTCGCCGGCCTGACCCTGCCGAGCGTGGCCGCTTACGCCCTGGCGGTAATCGCCGCGGTCGCCTGGCTGTTCTGGGCCAGGGTCTGGCTGCACGACCTTTTACTGCTTATCGCCCTTGCCGGGGCCGGCTCGGTGTTCGGGTTCCTTTTCTCCCCGTGGACTTTCATGATTTTCATGCTGATTATCGCCGTTTATGACGTCGTCGCCGTGCGTTTCGGCTTTATGGTATGGATGGCCGATAAGATGTCCGAGTCAGATACTCTGCCCGCCTTTATTTTCCCGAAACAGATGAGCGACTGGAAAATGGGGTTGCGCAGCGTGCGGATAGGGGACTTAAAGGAAAAGGAGTCCGGTGAGCGGGAATATTCCATACTCGGCGGCGGCGATATCGGTTTTCCCCTGATGCTGGCCGTTTCCGTTTTCTTCAAGACCGGACTGGGCGGCGCCGTAGTTATCGGAGCGTTTGCCCTGGTGGGGCTTATGGGGGCTTTCCTGATTCAACTGCTCTGGCTCAAGGATAAACCCGTGCCCGCTTTACCGCCCATCGCCTTAGCTTCTCTCATCGGGTTTATCATCACGGAACTGGCTTTTTAGAATTATATCCCACTATTTAATAACGTATTTTCTACCATCCTTCGTGAAAAATCAAAGAATAATGTGCTTGATGCCGCTGTATTCTGGTAAAATAGGTGTAGTCCATTAACGGGAGGCTGAAATTGGAAGGGAAAATCGTCTATTTTGAAAAGCCGGGGAAGGATAATACGGAAGCGACACTACAGCTGGCCGCGGAGAGGGCAAAGGCCCGCGGTATAAAAAAGATTATCCTCGCCTCGACGAGGGGCGATACCGCACGCCTGGCGGCCGGGCTCTGGGCGGATAGCGGCATCAAGATGGTGGTGGTGCCCCACCAGTACGGGTTCATGGCCGGCCAGCGTTTCCCGGCGGAGCTGGTCGCCGAACTTGCCGGCCAGGGGCATACCGTTCACTTCGGCACCATGCTGTTTCATACCGAGAACCTCTACGGCATGGATACGCCCAGGATAATGGCCAACCTCCTGCGCACGTTTTGCCAGGGGATGAAGGTCTGCGTCGAGCTTATTTTCATGGCTGTCGACGGCGGGTGCGTGGACACCGGCGAGGAGGTGGTTGTCGTGGCGGGTACCGGGCGCGGGGCGGATACAGCTGTTGTGGCTGTGGCGGCCCCCTCCACGAAGCTCCCCGAACTGCATATTACCGAGATTATCTGCAAGCCCCTTCAGACCAAGCAGGGGCCGCCGCCGCCGCTGCCCCCTCCCGAGAAAAAACCTTAAATCATAGTTTCTTACCCATATTAAATTCCCGGAGGCAAGTATGATAATAACTACCAGGAAAATCAACATAGATACTAATGCGTCGTCTGACGAGGCATACGTATCGGTTATCAATATCACCCCGCAGGTCCATAAGCAGGCCACCGAAGAATACATTACCAACGGCATCGTTACTCTCTTTCTCCCCGGCACGACGGCCGCGCTGGCGACTATTGAGTTTGAAGAGGGGCTGATTTCCGACTTTAAGAATATATGGTCGCGCCTTGTGCCCAGGGATATTGCCTACAAGCATAAATTCCTCTGGGAAGAAAATAACGCCTTTTCTCACGTCCGGGCTTCATTGATGGGGCCGTCTCTCGTTATTCCTATGACTAATAAAAGGATGATACTCGGCCAGTACCAGCAGATAGTGCTGGTGGAGTTTGATAACAGGGCGAGGTCGCGGCAGATTATCCTGCAATTCATGGGTGAATAAGCGGTTGAGTCCGGTAAGGAAGATACAGGTTATGCAAATTACATTAATAGTCCTTGGCGCCCTGCTGGTTGTATACATAGGCCTGTCCGTGTACGGGGCCTGGAGGGCTATGAATGTACCCCACTTCCCCCTGATTACCTCGCCGACTTCGGTCGGGCTCAATTATGAGGACGTCTCTTTCAGTAGCCGCGATGGCGGCGTTAAGCTCCGGGGATGGTATCTACCCGGTGAAGGAGATAAAGCCATATTAATCGTAAACGGCGGATTTCAAAATCGCGTTGATGATAACGTCGATACTCTTAGCCTGACGCGTGATCTGGTTAGAAAGGGGTACAGCGTTCTCCTGTTCGACTTTCGGGGTCGGGGAGAATCGGGGGGTAAAGGGCAGGCCCTGTCCAATATCGAGTATGATATCGGCGGCGCGGTTGACTACCTGGGGAGCCGGGGGTACGGCCTGGGGAATACGTGCGTAATAGGATTTTGTTCCGGCGCCGCTTCTACCTGCATCTTCGCCAGTCGGAACGAAGTAAGGGCGGTGATACTGGACGGCTGTTTCATTGATGTGTCTACCATGGTCGTGCGCGAGGTGGCCTCGGTGGGAGTGCCGAAATTCCTGGTCAGGCTATTCGTGCCGGGGCTATTGCTGATGACGCGTGTTATCTACCATTATCATCTGATAAATCCGGGCGATATCGTCGATGACATTAAATGCCCCATACTTTTCATATGTGAGGAGTATGACCCGTTTATCACGCCGGAAGACAATCGGCGGCTATATAATATTTCCGGCAACCCGGCCGACGAACTCTGGGAAGTCACCGGCGCCGAGCATAGCCAGTCGTATCGTACGTCCCCGGAGGAATTCACCGAGATGGTGGATGACTTTATCGGCGGGGCCCAGGCTTAATGCCGGCGGGCGACATCGCCCGGTACGACGAAATGGGCGCCGACCATGTTCATCATTTTATCGTCGCTTGCCTCGCAGACCTTCTTAAGTTCCAGGAGCACCTTACCTGCCACTGTCTCTTCCCAGAACCAGTCCTGGAGCACTTTGCTGGAAGTGCCCGACTGTCCCGGTTGCGCCGTAATACCTTCGATGTAATACGAATTTAAGTCCTCGACGGCGTATTTTAATGTATAAACAAGGGGCGTATCTTCGATGGGGTTTTCCGGCTCTTCTCCCCTGGACAGGGCGTAAATAAAGTCTCCCAGTTTCTCCAGTGAGATGCCGCTGACGCCTACCGTGGTGCGTTTTCTCTTTTTCACGGCCATATCGTACCAGGGGCGCATGGCAGTAACCTCACGGCGAAAGGCCACCTGCAGCGGGTCGGTCTCTCCTGTTTCGGGCGCGCTCCGGGCAAAATTAACCGGACAGGACAGCACTATTATTTCATCGTTCTCCGGCTCGTCCTCGGGGAAATCGGCCAGTACCGGCGGAAGGCCGGGTGCTTCGAGCAGTGCAAGGACGGCCATTAAAACCCGACTCTGGAAGGTGGGGTCGTCGGGCGCGCCGAGGGGATGACCCATCTGGAAGGGCACCCACAATGCCCGCGGCGGTTTGATGGTCTCCGTGTGCGGCCGTACCAGGCTGATGCCGGTGGTCGGCACGCCGTTTTCTTCCAGGTAGTGGCCAAGAACGCCGACGGCGCTCGTGCAGCCCGGTCAGACGGGCAGGAGCAGGGCGGCATCGACCCCGTCTTTCTTGAGGAGACCGGCGATTTCCGCCGAGCACACCTCGAACTCCTCGGGCTGGTGGGCGGTGCTGACCGAGTAATGAAAATCGGCCAGGCTGCCGATGATGCCTTCTTTCTCCATCTCGCGCAGGCGGTCGAGAGGGAACACGACGTTCCAGTCCCGCTGGAAACCGCTGCGGTCGAAGCTGGCCGCGAGATGTGACATCACCAGGTCGTTAGGCTGCACATCACCCGGTATGATGCGGTAATAATCGTTGGGGTCAATCTGGAAGGGCCGGTCATCGCGCGTGTGGAGTCCGGCGGTGGTAATTATTGCCAACCGTCTCTCGTTCAGAGGCGGCCCGCTGACCCAGGGGCTGGTCTCAAAAGAAGGGCAGGGAAGACTTAAAAGTATCTTTCTCTCTTCTTCGCTTACATCGTCCAGTCGGACCATGTTGGTTCTCCCTTCGTGTTGAATATAAAGCTATAGCCTGATTTACCGTAAATTAGCGCAAACGTGCAGGGCTGTCAAAGAGTTTTATCCTGTCTCCTGCCCCTCCCCGCGACGGGCCTGTTCCAGCTGTTCCTCCAGCTCTTCGAGCTGCTGCCACATGTGGGGCGGGACGGAATGCGCCGGCCACCTCGCCTTGAGGTCGGCTATTTTCTCTTCGATTTCTCTTACGCGGTCTGTATCCATTAGTAAGTTTCTCAAGCCTTTCTAGTCCATTGTCAGGACGACCAGCGGCTGGTATTGTGCCGCATCAGAGATAACCTCTTCATTTAAATGTTGCCATATCGACACGGTATTTTCAAATGTTCGGGATTACAGGCACAAGATATCCGTTCGTGTTGACACGCACCTGCCTTTTTATTTACCCTTTTAGGTAATATGTGGGCAGATTTTATATTAGTGATTGGTTCCTATATCTTCGGTTCCATACCGCACCTGTCCCTGCTGGCAAAGCTCCGCAGGGTGGAGCTTAGTGGTGATTTTCACGAGAATCTCTGGTACCGGGCGGGTAGAATCTTCGGAGTTATGGGGGTAGCGGGGGAATTTATCAAGGGAGCCCTGCCTGTTCTGGTCGCGAAAGGGTTGGGATTTTGTCCGGCTACCGTTGCGCTAACCGGATTGGCTGCCGTCTGCGGTCAGATGTGGCCGGTCTTTTCCAGGTTCGATGGGGAAAAAGGCAATAGTATCGCCTTGGCCGTGGTCATAGCGTTGGCGCCTGTGCCCGGCCTGGTGGCTGTAATACCCATTATCATCGCTTTAATCGTCAGGGCCCTACCACGGTTGATAGCCAGGTTCAGACAATCGGGAGATAAGTCAATCATCGGCGGCTCGTACAGCCGGAGTCTGCCGGTGGGTATGTTTATCTGTTTCCTGATTTTACCGTTCGTCAGCTGGTACTGCGGAGAGACGGTGGAAATAGTCTGGTGCCTTAGCGCCCTTTTTGTATTGATTATGACGAGGCGACTGACCGCCGGATTGAGAGAAGATTTGAAGGCAAGGGGAGATATCGGTAGTATCCTGTTAAAACGCCTGCTTTACGACCGCGCCACAGCCAGATGGCGACAGTAGATATAACAGCGTTTTACCAGTGAATCAGGCGCGTTGCGCTTGAACTGTGACTGTTTATTTCCCGACATCGGTCAGGGTTAGACTTCTTCTTTGCCGTGATACTTGAAAGAGATTTTCACTTTAGCACGGTAGCTGATAACCTTGCCGTTATCGATTTGCATATCCAGTTCCTCGATTTCGGCAATTCTTAAATCCTTCAGCGTCGTGGACGCTGTCTCTACGGCATTGGCTGCCGCCTTTTCCCAGGATTCGGTACTGCTACCGACCAGTGTGATTATCTTATAAACGCTGTTTGGCATGGCTCCCTCCCCCCAAGGATGATTAATTATTATATACCAATTTTCAAGTAAATTAAAGTCTAGAAAAATTCTGGCGGGTCGGCTATTTGGTGTTTAAAGACCCCGTGTTCTTCATAAAGAGGACGTATGTGGCCAGGCCGGTGAGACAGACGACGGCGGCTATTACTATCGGAATACAGTACTGGCTGGTCATATCGAAAACACGGCCGCCGACTACCGGGCCCGTGATGCCGGATATGCCGTAGGCTAAAGACAGGATGGGATAGACGATGCCTAGCTGGTAGATACCGTAAATATTCGAGACTTCCGAAGCGTAGAGGACGAAGTTGGCGCCGTAGAACAGGCCGATTATCAGGGAAAGGGCCGCGAAGGATATATCGTGGAAGACCCCGGTGGCAAGTATGAGAATTAGAACCGATAGCGCAGAGAGGGCCAGGGATACCGAGTACTTGCCACCGATTTTATCGTATATCTGCCCCCAGATGATTCTGCCGGCGGCGTTGCCTAAAGATATCAGCACTATGGCCATCGTGGCGGCTCCGTCACTGACCCCGAAGGATAGTCCTATGGGTTTGAGGTTGCCGATTAGCATGAGACCGGAAAAAGAACCCGCAAAGTAGGTATAGAACAGGGTCCAGAAACGCCTGTCTTTTAGTAAAACAGAGGTCTTGATGGGGTTTCCCGCCGTTTCCTCTCCGGTTGCGGGCGGTGCCGAAAGAGCCAGGGCGCTGACCAGGAACACGGCGCCGTAACTAATGCCGATTATACGGAATATGTCAATGACGGTTACGCCGCTCGACAAAATCGGCTGCACGATTTGAGATAAAAGTATGGCACCGCTGCCGAAACCGGCTACCGCTATCCCGGTAGCCAATCCCTTGCGGTGGGGAAACCATTTTACCAGGTTGGCCAGCACCGTGATATACCCGAAGCCCATGCCGGCCCCCGAGAGGATGCTGATGCCCAGGATGATAATAAAAAAACTGCCTCCGGAAAAAGAGGCCAGCACGTACCCCGAACCGAAGAGGACCGCACCGATGGAAGCCGTTATCTTTGGCCCGACCCGTCTTTCCAGGCGGCCGACAAACAACATGGTGATAGAAAAGATGCCGATGATAAAACCGAATATTATTTGCGTCTGCGCCGTCGTCAGGCCGAACTCGGTTTTTAGAGGTAATACGAAAATGCTCCAGGCATAGACCGAGCCGCTGCAGCACATAATCAGAATGGATGCTGTTACGTTAATAGCCTGGCGGCGTATGGACGTGGCGGATTTTCGGATGGTAGCGGCTTCCTTTCTTATGTATCCGCGAATGCTTTCCGGGGGAGGGGGGACTGTATACGGGGTAGTCCGCGCCGGGTTCGTATATTGCTTCTGATGTTTTCTACTTCAGTATAATCAGCATGCGGTATATATGCGTAACGTGTTTATATAATAAAATTAAACGCGTATAAAGTCAAAAAGCTATTTGTCTATTTTTATACGTAATATTTATAATGATAACTAATATACCATTGTGATATTACGCATTAGGCTTATTGATTTGCACAAATATATAAAAATGCGTATAGTGATAAAGGGTATATCTCTTAACCCTGTCCAGAGGAGGTGTTATATGCTGGATGAACTCGGTCAGAAAATTATCAGGGAACTTCAGGAAGATGCCAGGCAGAGTTTCCGGGAGATAGGCCGGAAACTGGAAGTATCCGAAGGAACCGTGCGTAACAGGGTAAAAGGCCTGGTGAAAAATAATACTATGAAAATAAGCGCCATCCCCAATCCCGAGCAGCTGGGATTTAATTTCATGTGTATTATGTGCATCGAGGTCAAAGTGGGGTCTGCCGAGCGGGTGGAGCAGCTCCTGATAAAAAGCCCTAATGTGTATTTCCTTTGCGGATGTACCGGCACTTATGATATCATCGGGATTTTTGTTTTTCACACGCCGAAAGAGTTTGATGAGTTCGTTAAAAATGTAATCGCCAATATACCGGAAATCGTCAGGACGAGCACTTTTGTAGCCATGCATATATCCAGGAGTCCGTGGGAGCATAATCTGGATGTAACCGAGCTCTGTAAATCATAAGCACATATATACAACGCCTATATAGATATATTCTCCTGAACTTGAGATGAGGTAGTATGCCACCGGAAAGAAAAAAATCTGGCCCCCGTGTGTTCTTCGGATGGTGGTCCGTGTCATTCATCGGTATCATATCTGGCCTGGGACACGGCTTTAATACTTACGGTATTTCCGTGTTCTTCAAACCTATTGCCGCCGAGCTTGAGATTAACCGGGCTTACACATCTTTGGCCGCCGGAATGGGACGACTTGAAGGCGGCATTACTTCTCCGCTGGTAGGCTGGCTATCGGATAGATTCGGCCCCAGGTGGATAGTGATTTTCGGTATTCTTGTCGCCGCCGCCGGCATGATATTTATGAACTATATCACCGAGATATGGCATTACTACGTAGCCTGGGGTGCCATGATAGGACTCGGACTCAATATCGGCCTGACGGTTGCCTGCGACAAGACCATCAACGACTGGTTTATACGCCGGAGGGGACTGGCGCAGGGTATCAAGTTCGCCACGGTTGGTATCTTCGGCATCGTTGTCTTGCAGATAATCACACCCCTCATGGAGTTGCAGGGCTGGCGTTTCACCTGCCTTATCTGGGGTATTATCATGTTCGCCAGTATCCCGTTCGCCTATACGCTGATAAGACCCAGGCGCCCGGAATTTTACAACCTCCTGCCGGATGGTGCTAAAGCGAGCTTTGACGGTGGAGAAGACAAACGAGGCGTAGTTGAACAAACCGCCGGTTATGCCCGGGAGTCGCAGGAAAGGGATTATACCTTCAAGCAAGCCATGAAAACAGGTACGTACTGGCTGTTGATTGTGGGTTTCAGCGCGCATAACTTTATCGCCGGCGGTTTCAACGTGCATATATTCCCGTTTTTAACGGATATAGGATTTGAGGAGACCGTGGCGAGCGGCATGATGGGCATGATGATATTCTTTACCGTGCCGTCACGGTTTTTCGGCGGGCTTATTGCAGACCATATTGCCAAGAGCCGGATTCAATATCTCCTGCTCGTGGCTATCCTGTTGCAGGTTGTCGGGCTGGGCACCTTCCTCATGTTTCAGAACCTGGTGGGCGTTTACGTGTTGCTGGTATGTCACGGCCTGAGTTCCGGGGCGGTAACGCCACTGGTTATCCTTATCGTCGGTCGCTACTTCGGCAGGCAGCATTTTGGCTCTATACTCGGCATGATGATAACTTTCCTGGCGCCTATAGGGCTGCTGTCCCCGGTTTATTACGGCTGGGTCTTCGATACCACCGGGAACTATAATATCGCCTTCATCACCGCGCTCATTTTCGCGGCGGTGGCGACTCTGTTGATGTTCTTCGTACATCCCCCCAAACCTCCCGTCGATGAGACCCCCATCCCGACCTGGTAGGCATTAAACGGTGTTTTTGCCCCCCTTTCCCCCCGTTCGTTCAATTGACAATATACGGCTCAAGCATTAATATTACACGGGAGTTGATATGATAGTAGACCGTGAGGCTCTTCAAATAAGAAGGCAGGCAATCTTAAGACGCCGCAGGATAATCTGGATAGCCTCGCTCGGTGCCATTTTTCTCATAATACTGTTCCTTAGTTTATATCAGTTTACGGACGTTATTTTCGGGTTGTCTGAAGAGGTGGAATCGGCACCGCGGAGCGGCGATTGGACCATGTTCCGGCGTGACCTGAATCGTACCGGTGCGGTAGACCCGGGTGGCGACCTGCCTCAAGGCACGCTAAAGTGGACGTTTTCTGCCGGTGATGCTATCCATTCTTCGCCGACGGTGGTGGATGGCGTTGTCTACTTCGGTTCCAGAGACTATTATCTTTATGCTATTAACGCGGCTACCGGTGAAGAAATCTGGTCGTATAAGGCGGACAGCTGGGTGGAATCATCCCCCGCGGTTGTCAACGGTGTGGTGTATTGCGGCTCAAACGATGGGGAGCTTTACGCTCTGGATGCCGCCAGCGGCACGAAGCTATGGTCTTTCGATGCAAATTATCCTGTAAGGTCATCGCCGGCCGTGGCTGACGGCGTGGTATACTTCGGCTCCGATGATTATTATATTTATGCTGTTGATATTGCTACAGGAGCAGAAATTTGGAATTTCAGAACAAGAAGTCATGTAGGCTCATCGCCGCTGGTTATCGATGGGGTTATCGTCGTCGGCTCGGCAGACGGCTCATGTTATGTCCTGAATGCCAGGAACGGACGACTTCGCCTCAACTTTGATACTAAAGATTCTATTTTATCGTCTCCGGTGGTGAAAGACGGAGTTGCCTACGTTACCAATTCAGCAGGTTGGATGTATGCTATTGATTACCAGGCCAAGAACTGGCCTTTTGAACACAAGATTAAATTTTACTGGAACGTGATGTATGTCAGGGGCGCGGCGCCGAAGCCCCCGAACGCTTCAGGCTTTATCTGGTTGCACCCGCTCGGGTGGGGGGTAAGAACGACCTCCTCTCCCGCTATAGTAGGCAATGTTATTTATCTGGGTGCGAATTATAATATGCTGGCCTTGGAAGTGAGTACCCAAAAAATATTATGGTCCTTTGAAACTAAGGATTTATTGGCGTCCTCACCCGCCGTTACGGATTCTACCGTCTATTTCGGTAGCCATGATGGAAATCTGTATGCTGTAGATAGAGCTAACGGCAATAAGCTCTGGAACTACACTACCGGAGATAAAATCACCTCTTCTCCCGCCGTAGCTGACGGTATGTTGTATATAGGCTCACACGATGGCACGTTGTATGCCTTCGAATAGCCTTGAGAAGAGGGGAATGGCTCTGCCCGGTATTAAAGGTGATTTAATTGCGGCGTCAGAGACCGTTTTATGCGACCTGTAAAAACTAAACGGCACCGGAAAATACGCGGTGCCGTTTTTTTGTTAAGGGGTAAATATTTAATTCAATTATTACTTATCCAGGGATTTCGTCGTCTGGATGTAATCCGTGTCCAGTTTAGCGGTAAGTTCTTTCTCTCTTTTTTGTACTTCTTCAACAAATTTATCCCTGCCCAGTTTAAACCAGTAAGGCTCCCATTCTATATCGTTAAGATTTTCAATCAGCGAGGAGATGGTATCGAAGGGGAATGTCAGAATAAACCATCCTTCCGGCATCGCCCGTCTTGCTTTCATGCTGAAGCCGAGGCCGCTAACGGTGTAATTCAACTCGCCGCTCAAGTACGGGTGGGCGAATATCCAGGCGCAGGCAAGGCACGTAGACCCCTTGCTGTGCCACATCTTACCGTCGGAAAAACTGCTGGCCCGGAGGATGATTTCCGCTTGAGTGACATTGGCGGTAAAAATCAGCAGGTCGGGCTCAAAATTCATCTGGTCAATTTGAGCGCAGGAAATATATTTAACGGAATCTTTAGCCATATGGGGAACGTAATCATAGATTCTCCGGTTGGCCCCCGGGGTCTTAAACATGGAAAACATCGGCCCGAGCTGCCCGCTGTACATGACCGGCGGGTAGTCCTGTATCCCCAGTACCTGCTCGCCGCACTGGACGTTTTCTGTGGTAATGTAAAATGGTTTGCTGGTCTGGGCTTCCGCGATAAGCTCGCAAAGCGCCAGGACCTTATCTGTCGGCTCTATTCCCTCCGGCTTTCCCAGCGAATATTTAATGCCGATGGGTTTATGCTCGAAGTTGAATTTCCCGAATATCTCATAGTCTTTTTTTGTTAAACTCATGCTAACCTACCTTTCCGTACCCGATTATATCACGCTTTAGAAATGATAAACAAGGAAGGTTAAAGTTATTGTTGATATCCTCGGTGGTAGGGTTTATAATAGGTGCGCCGTCAGAGATTTGGGTTCGTTTTACGACATAGACGGCAGAAATCGCACGTGCTGACCTTTCTGACTTCATTTGAATATTTGACTATATTCAAGGAGGATAAAGATGAACAGGTTACTGCTACCGGACAAAGTTGCCATCATCAACGGCGGCGCTACGGGGATGGGCAGAGCTACGGCCCTTATCTTCGCCGAGGAGGGCTGTAATTGCGTTATCGCCGACGTCAAAGAGGAGGAGGGAGAGAAAACCGCCGAGGAGGCCAGCCAAAAAGGCAAGGAAGCTATCTTCATCAAGTGTGACATCACCGATACCGCGCAAATCAAAGCCTGCGTGGACCAGACCGTTAAAAAGTTCGGCACGGTACATATCCTGATAGGCAGCGCCGGAGGGAGCGTTATCACAAGCAGTGCCATGACGCCTCCCAAGGAGGGCGAAAGACCCGCGAGGGGTGTAGAAAACACACAGGAAGCATATTTCGACCTGATGACGGATCTTAATTATAAAGGTCACGTATTTTTCTGTAAGGAAGTCGTGCCGTACATGAAGAACCAGAAATACGGCAAGATAGTCCTGATTTCCTCGATGGGCGTCTATAATCCCCCCGGCCCATCCGTGGAATATCACGGGGCTAAAGCTGCCATCATCGGCCTGGTCTATAACCTTGCCTATGAGCTCGGTCCCAGCAATATCAACGTCAACGGTATTTTACCGGGCCCCATCAAATCGCCGTTCTGGGACCCCGTCCTGTCCATGATTCCGCCGGAGGAGAGAGGCCCCGTGATGGATCAGATGGGTAAATTTTCGCCCATAGGGAGAGTCGGGCTGCCGGAAGATATCGGCTATACGAACCTGTTCCTTTGCTCGGAGATGAGTTCCTACATCACCGGGCAGATGCTGAACGTCGGCGGCGGCATACCGATGGGCAGGTACGACCCCGAGAGGGGCTTCGGGCGCATGGCGCGGGAAGGCAGGCCGCCCCGCTAAAAGATATCCATAAATGAAAAAGGCGGACTCTCCAGAGGAGCTTGCCTTTAACAGCACAGCCAATAAATCAAAATGGGTAAAGGAGAAAATAAAAATGGCAGAAAAAGAATACGCTCATCTTATCAAACCCGCGCTCATCAAGGACCCGCCTAAGGGACTCTACGCCGAGCCTCGTGTCTGGATGGAAGCCAAAGACATGGAAGGGTTCAACGCGCAATTTTCTTACGGGTTCGTTAAAAAACCCGGCACGTTCCATCCCCTGGAGGGTATGCTGGTACACCCCTACGATGAAATCCTCGTATTTGAAGGGACGAAAAACACCGATATCTTTGACCTGGGCGCGGAAATATCGGTGCTACTTGGCGAAGAACAGGAAGAACATGTCTTCAACGAGCCTTCGTGTGTGCTTGTTCCCAAAGGATTGCCGCACGGTCCGGTTACGGTTAAGAGCCTGGAAAGACCCATCGTCCATTATACCATCGGCCTGGCTGACGCATATCAGGCTGAAGCTGCTTCACCGAAATCGGCCTCTGCAACCAAGGGTGATAAATACAGCAAATATATCAAGAAAATGACTACCAATTTCAAGTCCATGGGTGCGCAGGGGGCCCAAATGGCGGGCGGTGAACAGTACGGGTCAATCAAGGCCGCGAATATGGGAGTGGGGCCGGGTAACGGCGACGAGGTCGTCTGGCTCTACGGTGAAGACCTGGAGGGGTTCAACGTTAATTTCACCTGGGGATTCTACAGCAAGTGCGGTAAATGGCACCGCGGCGGCGAAGCTCATTACCACCCCGAGGCGGAAATCCTGTGTTTCCTGGGTCTCGACCCGGATAATCTGGATTTTCTTGGAGCCGAGCTTGAACTGGGTATGGGTAAGGACTATGAAAGGCACATTTTCAATACGCCGACCATTGCCATCTGTCCCGCGGCTTTCCCCCACCTCCCCCTTATTACCAGGTGGTGTGATAAGCCTTACGGGTTTATCGTGG
>Ga0315543_1000204_pt1 | contig 73777 bp, 53 predicted proteins | sample SalMarSW160210MG_2_FD_203098 | JGI IMG/M metagenome (GOLD analysis project Ga0315543, IMG submission 203098) | Salt marsh sediment microbial communities from the Plum Island Ecosystem LTER, Massachusetts, United States - Salt Marsh Sediment SW1601-210 ... | reverse complement strand
ATAACAAGGAAACACTGAAAGAATTGCCTATGTTTGGTCATAAACTGAATGACCCGAAACGGAAAAAGATACGCGACTTTATATTGAATTACAGACCGGTATATTTAAATGACCCATAACGCTATAGGGCAAGTTAGATCTTGTTACGGACTACAAGATAAAAAAATACGACATCCATCCTAAGTACATTTAAATTGGCATAACATACAAATTTGGGTAGTGTCCTAATTTGAAAGGATTTTAATTATTAAGAAAATCCCCAGTCAATCCAAACCGGCGAAGAAATCCCCTTAAATAAATGCCGGTTACCTCGTTTTTATGCTGACCACTTGGCAAAGGGTAAGACCTAATTTTGCCATTTGTGTCTGGTCCTTTGAATATACCATGACCACCCTTTCCTCTTTGCGCAATCCAAATAATACCTTTCTTTTTGGCCTTCTTCTTTAATTCACGAATAGAGTAGATATGGGGAACTTTCATCACACACTTGCCACATTAACGTATTCTTGTGGAACAGTGCTGGTTGCTACTATATCTTCAAAACTTGCTTTGTAATGTAATTGTGGAAGGCTTTGCAAGGCGTGGTCGATAATTCTTTGCAAAACAACACGCCCAGCTCGTTTAGATTCCTTATATCTTTTCCATACCCAACCAGGCGCTGGGAAAAAAAGCTGGGAAGGACTTTCGCAGGTTTCAACTTGAAGTTCAATTGCTTGTATAAGCTCGATAATAGCTTCTTCAGGGGTATTCCCTTCTCCAATTAAGTCGAGTTCCAAGCAATGTGCAACAAAAACCCCTTCTATATCTGGGGACAGATACAAACATACTCGAAACAACATGGATTTAGGAATTTTTGCAGACAAAATTCAACCTTTCATGGCTTCCTGATTATAAAAATTGCGATTCCCTTCTACATATATAACATAATATTTTATTCGCAAAATTCAAGCTAAAAGTTCAAAAAAATGAAGAACTCTGCTACAAGACCGCAGAGTATCCAAAAATTTTATAAGGAAATATGCTGTTCTTGACCCTGTAGCAAGCCACAGAGGATTATCAAGTTAATAAATACAACATCTACCTAAAATACATCTAATCATGTGGATTATCTACATTTATGTCGGGACAAAACGCTATATTTACAATATTGTAGATAAAGATATAGTAAGCCATTTTTAGCAGAAATTTTATATCTTCTGCTTATAGAATTACTTACGTTTATTTCATCCAGCCATACCAATCTTTGGCACAGTCTTTGCGCAAATAAAAGTTCATGTTTCCGGAAGCGTTGTTTGTGTAAGCAGCAACGTTGAAGATTTTTTAATCAAATAGCGAAGGGAAAGTGACAATGGAAAAAAACAAAGGAAAGGTAATAGTTCTTAGTGCGGTTGTTTATGTGACATTGGCCGGAACAGCCTGGGCTGTCGATTTTGAGCTGACAGCCGATTATTTCGGTAAATATATTTGGCGTGGGCAGGACCTGGATAATGAGCCGGTCTTTCAGCCGGGCTTAAGTGCCGCTGTCGGTCCGCTAAGTGTATCAATTTGGGGCGACCTTGAATTGACCGGCGATACCGACCACGAGCACGAATTCACCGAGTTTGATTATACGCTCGATTATACGGAAGCGTTTCCTTTTTTTGAGGGACTTAACTACTCAATTGGAACGATTTATTATGACTTCCCCAACACCAGTGTTCCTGACACAACTGAGTTGTATTGGGGATTTTCACTGGATTGGCCTGTAAGTCCTTCTGTAACTGTTTACCATGACCTCGACGAAGCAGAAGGTACTTATGTATCGACCGGCCTGAGCTATTCGATTGAAAAGCTCATTGAGCTGAGCGGTGATATGCCAGTAGGTTTGGAGATCGGCGCCGGTTTGGGCTGGGGTAGTAACAGTTATAATAAGTATTACTGGGCTGTAGAAGGCAGCAAAGCCAACGATTTGTCGCTGTCGCTATCTTTACCTATAGAGATAGGCGGCTGGATCTTAACACCGAGTGTGAACTATGTCACGCTTCTCAGCGGTGATATTAAGAAATCCGACACCTATTCCAAAGACAGTGATTATCTGTTCTTCGGTATCGGCTTGAGTAAGAGTTTCTAATAGCGTCTAACAGAATGAATAGTATATCTTACTTTCTGTCACTCCCGCGCAGGCGGGAGTCCATAAAAAGCCATAGAATACTGGATTCCCGCTTTCGCGGGAATGACATTGTTATTCTATTATTCTTGTGTTTTATTATTTCCCTTGGAATCTGCGATATTTATGCAGGAATCAATAAACACATACTTTCGCTTGGGGATGCATCCATTTATTTATCAATTTTTTTTGGGTGGCATCCTCATCCCTTAGGGATGGGGAGGGTTTTGCCTTGGCTAAACAAATACCTACAATATTGTAGTTTTATTTGCTAATACTTACAAATATGTAGATTATACACAAAATGTAGCAGACTTGCTAAGTATTTGTAAGTGCCCTTAATATAAATCGTTACGTAATTTATGGGTGAATTTTATTGATTTGGCACAGTAGTTGCATATATGTTTTCTAATTTATTGGTGCATTTATGCCGCTTCACCAAGAGTGAAAATTTTGATTAACCGGTACCAGAATTTGGGAGATATTGAAGTGATGATTAAAAAGACAAGTCACAATCTATCACTACGCCGGCTTGTATTTCTTGTAATTGTCGTGCTATTTGGTCTATCTAATATTTCGCTTGCAGCGGAGACGCATGATTCACAAGAAAAAATAACGATGGGTCTTGATACTGTTTGGGTCCTCGTTGCCGCTTTTCTTGTATTTTTTATGCAGCCCGGATTTGGAATGGTAGAAGCAGGATTCATTCGCGCAAAAAACACGTGCAATATTTTAACGAAAAACTTTCTCGATTTCTGCATGGCATCGCTGGTTTTTTTCTTAGTGGGTTACGCATTTATGTTCGGTGATGGAAACGGCTTTATAGGCACAAAAGGCTGGTGTCTGCTCGGCATTGAGCCGATAGCTAACGGTGTCCCTCTCTATGCTTTTTGGCTTTTCCAAGCGGCGTTTTGTGGTGCAGCCGCTACTATTGTTGCCGGTGGTATGGCTGAGCGAATGAAATTTATCGGATACCTTATTTATTCTTTTACTATTTCTGCTCTTATTTATCCTATTGTCGGGCACTGGATTTGGGGTGGCGGTTGGCTCGCGAGAATGGGTTTTGCCGATTTTGCCGGCTCGACCGTCGTTCATACGGTCGGTGGTTTTGCTGCCTTAGCTGGCACCAGCATACTTGGTCCGCGGGAAGGAAAGTACAACATAGACGGAACGCCAAACGTTCTTGCAGGTCATAGCATTCCGTTGGCCTCGCTTGGTGTATTTATCCTGTGGTTCGCGTGGTTTGGCTTTAATTCAGGCTCAACGTTAAGTGTCGGTGATGGTATGATGATTGGACGTGTAGCGCTGAACACCAACATGGCAGCAGCTCTTGGTGGTATCGTTGCAATGTTCACCGTGTGGAAAAGGTTCGGAAAGCCGGATCTGTCGATGGCTATGAACGGCGCATTGGCAGGGCTGGTCGCAATCACTGCTCCATGTGCGTATGTAGATCCCTGGGCATCAATTGTGATTGGAGGCATCGCAGGTTATATCGTCGTAAGAGGCGTTGAGCTGCTCGACAAACTGAAAATAGATGATCCCGTCGGTGCCGTTCCGGTACACGGTATATGTGGAGTCTGGGGCACGATCTGCATAGGTATCTTTGGTAAAAAAGCACTCGGCCTGGCAAATGAAGGCTTCATATACAGCGCGAATCCGATGCAGCTTGGCGTACAGATTGTCGGCTCTGTTACAACAATTGCATTTGTTATCATAACAATGGGACTGTTATTCAAGCTAATAGACATGACTATCGGCCTGAGAGTCTCACGCGAAGAAGAACTCCGCGGCCTCGACATCGGCGAACATGGGATGGAAGCGTACGGTGGCTTCCAGATATTCAGTACAAGCTAACTCTTGATGAAGGAAAGCTAAAATGAAGCTGATAATCGCATATATTCAACCTCACAAATTGCAGGATGTCAAAAAGGCCTTGTATAAAAATGAAGTATTCAAGATGTCCGTGACTAATGCTCTTGGCTGTGGTGAGCAGCAGGGTTATACCGAGAGCTACCGTGGTATAAAATTCGAGGTCAACCTGCTTAAAAAGGTCAGGCTCGAAATAACGGTCAACGAGGACTTCGTCGAAAGAGCTGTCGAAGCAATTACTGAAGGTGCAAAGACAGGCCAGATTGGTGATGGAAAAATATTTGTTCTGGATTTAGCTGAGTGCATCCGCATTCGGACTGGTGAAAAAGGTAAAAAAGCAATTGGGTAATAAGACCCCACCTAAAATGTGGGGCTAAATATTTAGCCCCGTGTTTTACACGGGGTTTTGGTTCTTGAAAGGAGCTTAATAATGACGCCGAAAGAATTTTTTGAATTTGCAAAAAAGCACGATGCAGAAATGGTTGATTTAAAATTTACGGATCTATTGGGTACATGGCAGCATTGCTCGTTTCCTATTGAGACATGGGACGAACAAACGTTCAAAGACGGCGTCGGATTTGACGGTTCATCGATACGCGGCTGGCAGGGAATTCATGTCTCCGATATGCTGGCGGTGCCGGATCCTGACACCGCGGTTATCGATCCTTTTTTTAAGGAACCTACTGTCAGTGTTATAGCTAATATTGTCGATCCCATTACGAAAATCGATTACTCTCGTGACCCTCGACACGTTGCCAGAAAGGGTGCAGCGTATCTGAAAGCGACAGGAATCGCCGACATCTGCTATATTGGTCCTGAGCCGGAATTCTTTATATTTGACGAGGTTCGCTATGAGCAGAATCAGCACACGGGTTTCTATCGGATTGATTCGGTAGAAGGTGCATGGAATACCGCTCGCTTTGAAGAGCCGAACTTAGGATACAAGCCGAGCTTTAAGGGTGGCTACTTCCCCGTAAGCCCTACTGATACGTATCACGACCTGCGAGGTGAGATGGTTAATGAGATGCGAAAGGTTGGTATTGTGGTTGAAGCACACCATCACGAAGTTGCCACAGCCGGGCAGGCTGAGATCGATATGAAGTTTGATGAGCTGGTCAAAATGGCCGACAACTTTATGTGGTACAAATATATAGTAAAGAACGTAGCTAAACGTAACGGCAAGACGGTGACGTTCATGCCAAAGCCGGTCTTCGAGGATAACGGCAGCGGTATGCATACGCATTTTTCGCTTTGGAAAGGCCGAAAGCCGCTATTTGCGGATAACGGATACGCCGGGCTTAGTGACATTGGTCTGTATTCAATAGGCGGAATTCTCAAACATGCGCCGTCAATTTTGGCCTTTGCTGCTCCGACGACAAATTCCTACCGTCGTTTAGTGCCGGGCTTTGAGGCTCCGGTTAACCTGGTAATGTCGAAGCGAAACCGCTCAGCAGGCGTTCGTATTCCGATGTATTCGGATAATCCAAGGGCGAAACGCCTTGAGTTCCGCTGTCCGGACCCAACCTGCAACGGTTACATAGCCTGGACAGCAATGCTAATGGCAGCAATAGATGGAATACAAAAGAAAATTGATCCAGGCGAGCCGCTGGATCGCGATATCTACGAAATGACGCCGGAAGAATTGGAAAAATATCCAAAAACACCCGGCTCATTAGCTGAGGCGATTGACGCTTTGGAAAAAGACCATAAGTTTCTAACAGCAAGTGATGTGTTCACCGACGATTTGATCGAAACATGGATTAAATGGAAACGAGACAATGAGCTCAATGAGCTTGCCTTAAGACCGCATCCGTATGAGTTCAATCTGTATTATGATAGTTAGTGCCTAAAGTGAGCTAAAGTGCCTAAAGTGAGCTAAAGTGTCTAAAGTGGGCTAAAGTGCCTAAAGTGAGCTAAAGTTAAAACCGACTCCAAATTTAGGCACTTTAGGCACTCCGGGCTTTAGTTCACTTATTCTCTCATTTAATGGTGTTTTTTTTGCGCCCATATACGATTATTAGAATATTTGCGGATATTATCTATTATTCTTATATTGTTTATTAAAGCAATTTTCATTCTGAACTCTGAAAATCAGAGTATATTATTACAAGACAGTTTCTATTTTTATAGAACCTGTTAGATTTGCCTAATGTAGTTGAATATTTAGCCCTTAATCTATTCGAGGATTTTTAGGGTACAGTGGCCAATCGGAGAATTTGAAAAATATGAAGTTGAAAAACAAGGGTTTATATGAATCGCAGTACGAGCATCCTCCCTTGCTTTCTGGCGAAAGCAAGAAGGGTAGCTGTGGCATAGGTGCGGTTGTAAACATATCTGGTAAGCGTGACCATACGATTATCGAATATGGCAAGCAGATTATTATTAACTTACGCCACCGTGGAGCTGCAGGAGCTGATGAGACTACAGGTGATGGTGCCGGCATTCTTTTTCAGATTCCACACGAGCTCTTCTTTGTGGAATGTGAAGAGAAATTGGGCTTTTCGCTGCCGCAGCCCTCGCAATATGGTGTAGGAATGGTCTTCGGCTCGCAAGATACAAAGCTCAGAGAGCAATGCGACCAAATCTTGGAGTCTGCGATTACCTACTATGGCATGAAGGTACTTGGTTGGCGAGATGTACCAACAGATAACAGTTGCCTTGGCCGGATAGCGCTGTCTGTTGAGCCTTCGATAAAACAAATATTTGTTCATGGCGGCGGCTTTGAAGGTGAAGAGCTGGAGCGGCGCCTATATTTAGCTCGCAGGCGAGCGGAGCGGCTCATCCATGATAAGTTCGCAGACAAAGGCGGAGATTTCTATGTAACCTCACTTTCGTGCAAGACCATCTGCTATAAAGGCATGTTCATGGCCTGGCAGTTGTTCGCTTATTATCCGGATTTGGCTGATGAGCGGGTCAAGTCTGCACTTGCAATTGTCCATCAGCGATACAGCACCAATACGTTTCCAAACTGGCAGCTTGCTCAGCCGTTTCGGTGCATAGCCCATAACGGTGAGATAAACACGCTTAGCGGCAACCGTAATCACATGCACGCTCGTGAAAGGGAAATGGCAAGTCAACTATTTGGTGATGATATTAGTGATTTACTGCCGGTTCTATCGCCTGAGATGAGTGACTCGGCATGTTTTGATAGTGCGCTTGAGCTTCTCGTTCAGGCTGGTCGAAGTATGCCACATGCAATGATGATGATGATTCCGGAAGCTTTCGGCTCCAAGTATCACATTAGCACGGACAAGCGAGCATTTTATGAGTACCACGCATCAATAATGGAGCCGTGGGATGGCCCAGCGGCGATGGTATTTACCGACGGCCGAGTTATTGGTGGGACATTGGACCGCAACGGCTTAAGGCCTTGTCGTTACCTGATTACGACCGACGGGCTGGCAATCCTGGCCAGCGAGGCCGGAGTTATAGAGTTTCCGCCGGAAAAGATCAGAAGAAAAGGACGTTTACAGCCCGGACATATGTTTTTGGTTGATACCGTTGATGGTCGGATTATTACCGATAATGAGATGAAGAGCAAGGTTGCCCGGCAGAAGCCGTACCGTAGATGGCTTGAGGAAAATCGAATTGAGCTTCGTGGTCTATTTGATACGCCAAAGCTTGTCAGAAGTAATCCTGAGACTATAGCCCAGCGAATGCGCGCGTTCGGATACACAAGAGAAGAGCTTAAGATGATCCTGACGCCAATGGCCGTCAATGGTCAGGAACCTATAGGTTCGATGGGTGATGATACTCCCCTTGCGGTGCTGTCTGATAGGCCGAAGTTGCTGTTCGATTATTTCAAACAGCTATTCGCACAGGTCACAAATCCGGCAATTGACCCCCTTCGCGAAGGGCTGGTTATGAGCCTTATGATGTTTACGGGCAAAAAGCTAAATATTCTGGACGAGACTGCCCAGCATTGCAGGCAGCTTAAGCTGCCGCACCCGATTTTGACCGATGAAGACGTTGAGCGATTGCGTCAGGTTAGACGTGACGGCTTTAAGGTCGCTACTCTTTCAGCCGTTTTCGAGGCCGGTACCGCCTATAGGCAGGATGCCGCTAACAGCCTCAGTTGTGCGTTGGATTCATTAATCGATACCGCGGAAAAAGAGGTTAGGAGCGGGGCGTCACTGCTCATCATCAGTGACCGTGATGCTTCGCAGACTAAAGTGCCAATTCCGTCGCTTTTGGCAACGGCAGCAGTTCATTATGGTCTGCTTAATCGCAGACTTCGTGGCGAAGCCGGTTTGATTGTCGAAAGCGGCGAGCCCAGAGAGGTGATGCACTTTTGCCTCCTGTGTGGCTACGGTGCCAACGCGATTAATCCATACCTGGTATTTGAGCTGCTCGATCAATTACATCGGCAAGGTGATCTGTCTGAGAAGCTGGAATCGGTCCGGATAGCTGATAATTATATAGCTGCGATTAAAAAAGGCATTCTAAAGACGATGAGCAAGATGGGCATATCGACCCTTCGCAGCTATCACGCTGCTCAGCTTTTTGAGGCGATTGGACTGAATCAGTCTTTTATTGAAAAATACTTTACGGGTACGAGCTCACGCATCCAAGGAATTGGGCTTCAGGAAATTGCACATGATGCCGTCGCTCGCCATAAATCTGCGTTTGAGAACCCCCCAATGCCGCAAGGCATCTTGACGATAAATTGGGGGGCTAAATACTCAACAAATTTGGAATTGGAATTTGGTGGAGATTATCATTATCGACGCAACGGCGAGTACCATCTTTGGAACCCTACTACGGTATCTCGGTTGCAGCACGCAGTCAAATATGATGATGCAAAGGCATACGCTGACTATGCACAGGCCGTAAACGATCAGTCACAAAAGTTGTGCACCCTGCGGGGACTGTTTGAATTTGTCCCTGGTGAACCTATAGATATTGATGAGGTTGAATCCGCCGCTGAAATAGTCAAGAGGTTCTGCACCGGAGCGATGAGTCATGGCTCAATCAGCAAGGAGGCACACGAGTGCCTGGCTGTTGCGATGAATCGCATCGGTGCGATGAGCAACACCGGTGAAGGTGGTGAAGATCCGGATCGATATATACCTGAAAAAAATGGCGATTCGAAGAGCTGCGCTATCAAGCAAGTGGCCAGCGGTAGGTTTGGTGTTACAATCAACTATCTCGCACACGCCAAGGAGCTGCAGATTAAAATTGCTCAAGGGGCCAAGCCGGGCGAAGGTGGTCAATTACCCGGGCATAAAGTGACCGATGAAATTGCTGCGTTAAGATACTCGACACCCGGCGTGACACTTATATCACCGCCACCTCATCACGACATATATTCGATTGAAGATTTGGCGCAGCTTATATATGACCTCAAGTGCGGCAATCCTGCAGCAAAAGTATCGGTCAAACTTGTGGCGGAAGCTGGTGTGGGTACGATTGCCGCAGGCGTTGCCAAAGGCAATGCCGATGAGCTTCTTATCAGTGGCCGTGACGGTGGAACCGGTGCAAGTCCGCTTTCTTCAATCAAGCACACCGGCTGTCCATGGGAGCTTGGATTGGCTGAGACACAGCAAGTGCTTGTGATGAACGGATTGCGCGACAGGATCAGGATTCAGGTTGACGGCCAGATGAAAACCGGCAGAGACGTGGTCGTGGCGGCGATGCTGGGAGCCGAGCGGTTTGGTTTCGGCACCGCAGCTCTGGTAGCACTGGGCTGTACGCTCTTACGCAAGTGTCACGAAGGCGCCTGTCCGTTTGGGATTGGTACTCAGGACCCTGAGCTTCGAAAACGATTCGCCGGTAAGCCTGAGTACGTTGAACGATTTATGCACTTTGTGGCTGAGGAAGTCCGCCGGATTATGGCTGAGCTGGGCATAAGATGCTTTGAGGATATGGTTGGTGTGGTTCATCGATTGAGCGTTCGCAAAGCCATCGACCACTATAAGGCCAAGGGGCTGGATTTTTCTGCCATCTTCAATAAGCCCAAAAACCCCCAAATAAATTTGGGGGCTAAACATTTAGCCCCGCAATCCTTCGACTCTGCTCAGGACAAGTTTATTGCGGGGTCGAAATCAATTAACGACAATCTCGATTGGCAGATTCTGGAAAAGGCAAAAGAGGCAATTGAGCACAAAAAAAGGTCTGTAATCGAAATGCCTATTTGTAATATTAATCGAACTGTAGGTGCGATTCTCAGTAATAGGATAGTTCTCAAATATGGCCCGAAAGGCCTGCCGGATGGGACACTGGAGATTGTTTTTCACGGATCGGCAGGGCAGAGCTTCGGTGCATTTCTTGCACCGGGCGTTACACTGCGGCTTATCGGCGAAAGTAATGATTACCTTGGCAAAGGACTTTCCGGTGGACGAATCATAGTCCAGACGCCGCAAGATAGCCCGTTTATGGCCCACGAGAATATCATCGTTGGAAACACTTTGCTTTATGGTGCGACCGCCGGCGAGGTCTTTATAAACGGCGTGGCGGGCGAGCGGTTTGCCGTGCGCAATAGCGGGGCAATAGCGGTTGTCGAGGGCCTCGGCGACCACGGCTGCGAGTATATGACCGGTGGTGTAGTCGCAGTTTTGGGTCAGACCGGCTGTAATTTCGCCGCCGGCATGAGCGGCGGTGTTGCTTACGTTCTTGACGAGGTTCAGCTATTCGACACTCTTTGCAATCTTGATATGGTGGAGCTGGAGAGCGTTTGGCAGCGGGAAGATAAAGAGTTACTGCACGATTTGGTTAAGCAACATCTGAAGTGGACCAATAGTCAGCGTGCAAAATATATTTTGGATGCTTGGCCGGATATGGTGGGAAAATTCGTAAAGGTGATGCCAATAGATTACCGACTGTCTTTGGAAAAGATGCGCGCAGCAGAGCAGCGTGACACGGAAACCACCCCTGCTACAGAGGAAGTATTCCGTTGATACTTGATTCTGGATGCTCGATACTCGACGAGCATTGAGAAGCGAAAGACGAGGATCGAGAATGGGTGAAGTAAAAGGTTTTCTAAAATATAAACGACAGGACGCAGGTCTTCGTCCGGTTGAGCAGCGGATACATGATTTTCGCGAGCTGGAACTGCATCTTACGCCGAACCAAATCCGTCAGCAGGCGGCACGCTGTATGGACTGTGGAATACCGTTCTGTCATGGTGTCGGCTGTCCTCTGGGAAACTCTATTCCTGATCTTAACGATTTTATATACAAAGGTCAGTGGGAACGTGCTTGTCAGTTGCTTCATGCTACTAATAACTTTCCTGAGATCACGGGTAGGGTCTGTCCTGCTCCCTGTGAAACCGCATGTACTCTTTCGATTAACGATGAGCCTGTGACAATCAGACAAATCGAATACCAGATTGTCGAGAGAGGTTTTTCTGAAGGTTGGATTGAACCTTTGCCGGCTGTAGAAAGAACCGGCAAGCGGGTGGCTATAATAGGCTCTGGCCCCGCTGGATTGGCTGCTGCGCAGCAATTGGCAAGGGCAGGGCACGCGGTGACCGTTTTTGAAAAAGACCAGCAGCTCGGAGGCATTCTGCGTTACGGAATTCCGGATTTTAAGCTGGAAAAAAGGATCATCGACCGAAGACTAAAACAGCTAATCGCCGAAGGTATTGAATTTCAAACCGACGTCGATGTGGGAAGTGATATTTCTGTACATTATTTGCTCAAGATGTTCGATTGCATCTTGCTGGCGATGGGGGCACGCCAGCCACGGCCTCTCGATGTCCCAGGTGCGGATTTACAAAATGTTGTATATGCGATGGATTTTTTGACCGCTCAGAATCCGCCGTGGCGGACAAAAGACAAAGCTGCGGTTGTGATAGGCGGGGGTGATACAGGCAGTGACTGTGTCGGCACTGCGCGTCGGCAGGGGGCAAAGGAGATTTACCAGCTTGAAATTCTACCCAAACCTCCGGAGAATCGGCCGGTTGATACACCTTGGCCGATGTGGCCGCGAATTATGCGGACTTCTTCGTCACACGAAGAAGGCTGTCATCGACGCTGGTCGGTTATGACCAAACGGTTGACAGGAAATAAACGCGTTGAGCAGCTACACGGCTGTGAGGTGCAGTGGATTAAAGATTCGAATGGCTGGAAGGTAAATGAGCTGTCAGACAACGATTTCGTTATTAAAACGGACCTTGTGATTTTGGCAATGGGATTTTTGCATGTGGTTCAAGAAGGTCTTATCGCTAATCTCGACTTGCAGCTCGACGACCAAGGCAACGTGGCGGTAAATGACTGTCAGGCAAGCAGGCCGGGGATTTTTGCAGCCGGTGACATCGTCAATGGTCCTTCTCTGGTAGTAACCGCCATCAAGAGTGGACGCGAAGCTGCCACTGCTATAAACCGCCGGCTTCAGAAAAAAATGTAGAAGGCAGTTAAGCAGCAATGGAGCTTACCTTTTTTTCGTTCGCTACCGCTTTGCGGCGGGGGAGCGGTTTGGCAAGGCCACTTATATAAGCAATCGAGGCCTATACCAAACCAATTAGTATAGGCCCCGAAATCGCACTTTAATTTGAGCCATGCTCAGTTCTCTGCGGTTTTGCCCCTTAGGGGAGCCGCCAGCCACTATTCCGCAGGCAGCATCAGCCCAATATCATCAATGTACAAATCACCTGCACCACCAGGTTGTGTATTGGCCCTATCGCCGACGCCAATAGCCATCTTCTTGATAGCCTGCATATTCACGCTAGCAAAGTCTGTGAACGGAATATTCCAAGGTGTCCAAGTGTCTATAATCGTTGCAGCAGGATCAGGATGTTTGGCTGTTGCACTGTTGCCGGCGCTATCGGCCAGAACTACATACATCGGCTCGGCAATGTTACTCTCTATACCAATGTCCTGCGACAGCCAACCCCCGGCTTGATCGGGGTCTGTAACCGTGCCGGTCATAGTAACGTTGGAGAATTCGGCTGTGCACGTTGCATCGACGTTATGGCTGGTCAGGCATAAGCCTACATAAACATCCAGCAAGATAGGCATATTCACAGAGTCCAGTGTTGTCCAGGTAGCTCCGTTAGCTGAATACTGCCCTATAAAGGTGTTCCCGCTGCGGGTCAATCTCACCCAGTGTGGAGCGGTGATCCCCTCTATCGTGGTGTCTTCACTACCAGCATCTATGAGGGGCCGACGCTGGAAGGAAACTCCATTCTCAGGTGTGATGACTATGGCAGTATTTACGGAACCGGGATCCAGCGACTGGCGAATCATTACACCCACCTTGGCCCAGGGGTCGGTGTTACTAACGCTGACTACCTTCGCTGTTATGCTCCCCTCGCCAGAGAGCTTCTTATAGGCAAAGTGGAACTGGTCAGAATTTCCCCAGATATCCGTACCATTAGCGGTCATCGTGATTGGTGGCCCTTCTGCTTGTCCCTGAGGGGCGAAGCTGCCAACAGATGCCGATATGCCTCTGAACCACAGCGTTAAAGAGTTAACACCGTCTCTGGTCCAATCCTGGGCATCGGCCCACTCTCGTTCGGCTTCAGAATAAAACAGTGTACCGCTCTGTTCATAGTTGGTACCCTCGTTCACCGTACCATCGTTGTCGTAAAGCATGTACATGGATTGAAAGCCATTGTGAACTATCCTTCGCTCCGCAAAAGGAAGATCAAAGTGGCCCACAGTCATGCCGGTATTATTCACAGGGTAGTCTGCCCACACATCGAATATCCTATTGTCGAAATCGTTGTAGTCTTCAAAGTCCTCCACCACGACATAGTCAGCTACCGTGAAGCTCCAGACAAGGCTTTTATTTATCGTCACGCCATCAGCCTCGACCTCATCTATTCGCCAGTAATAAGTCTTATTCCATTCGAGAGGCGCTTCGATGGGAGTGTACTTGGTTTGATCGAGCTCCTGTTGGCCATGGTAGATACCTATTGTTGTTGTGTGGGCGTTTTCTACAGTAGTCTGATCATCACCGAAGTACACTTCGTGATGGGCTGCGTTATCTCCCGCAGTCCACTGAAGAGTAGGTGTCTGCTTTACAGCTACCGCACCATCATATGGGTTCGGGTTGCTGGCCCTTAATGTCGGCGAGAATGCCGCCTGTGGAATCAATTGCTTTGGCGTTTTGGGGCCTTCCCAGAGCAGTTGTGCTGTTGCAATCTCCCAGTTTTCATAATACTCCATCTTAAGGTCACATTTCCCGGCGACAAGTTCAATTAGGTCGCCCCAGTTCTCGGTGGCCGAGTAGCGGTCGGCCCAGTTCTCAACAATCAGTTCGTTATTTACCCATAGACGCACGCCGTCGTTGATATTGGTATAGAAGGTCCAGATGCCAGAAAACGGTATCTCTAACTCCCCGGCCCATATAACTGAGAAAGCATCGGTGTTGACACCCGGAGCCGGTGAGTCATTGCCCCAGTCAAAGTTGATCTGAGGGTCTATGCGCTCCAGCACCAGTTGCTCAAAGGCTATCCCGTTATAATACGACCCTTTCAGGCCTCCGCCAGGACGAGCAGTTGTAAAGCTCCAGACATTGCCTGTATGTCTTCTCATGCCATCGAACTCATCTACTCTCCAATAATAAGTCTTCTCACGTTCGAGCAGGCCGGGGTGATAATTCAGTTCACCAACAGTACCTTTACTTGTGCCGCCGGTGCCGGCTTGCACATCTTCAAGGTTATCACCGAAATAAAAGAAATGTATAACCGAACCTGTACCTGCAGTCCAGCTTAGCGTGACATTTGGGTCAACAAACAGAGAGCCATTGCCCGGAATGGGTTGGAAGGCAGACTTCGAGGCAATCGTAAAGCTCCAGATATCGCCTCTCCACGGACTACCGGGTTGCAGGTCATTTACCTCATCGGCTCGCCAGTAATAAGTCACGCCTTCAGTTAGATTCTCGACCGTAAAACTATTAGCATCGTTGCGTGCTTTGTAAACTTCACCGGGGCCCATTGGACTGCTGCTGGTAGCAGCATTTACCTTGGCAAAACTGTCGCTTAAATACACATCGTGCGAGGCGGCATACACTCCAGCCACCCAGGTAAGAGTCGGCGTAGTTTGCTCAACCACGCTATCATTTAGGGGGATGGGATTAAGAGCCTTTGTCGGTGGCTTCCCAGTAAACAGCCACACAATATCGGCTCCTGGCAACGCGCGGTTGTAAATGCGGGCTTCGTCTATCTTGCCTTCGTAGAGGCGGCTAGTTTCCTCAGAATTGCTTCCTATATAGATAGGGTACGTAGGCTGGCTGTCTATAGATCCTGTGTGCGCAGAAGTAACTTTTAATATGCCATCGACGTAAAGTCTAAGCATACTTCCGTCATAAGTTCCAACCAGATGGTGCCATTCGTCATTAAACGAAGCATCTACAGAATATTCAGTCGTGTACCAGGTTCCATCGTAAATAACAAATTCTACGGCGTTACGCTCGCCGTGCTTCAATCCATAACTGTGGTCGCCTTTGTGCACGTAGGGGTTCCACTCACCACCACCACTATCATTTGTTTTTACCCAGGTTGCAATTGTAACTACATCATTAATATCTAAGCTACTACCATCTCCACAATCAACGTAATCATCAACTCCGTCAAATTCCAAAGCGCCGCCTATCCAGCCAGCTACCCACTGTGGGTCACCTTCAAGTATACCGTAGTTGCCATTTCCACTTGAATCATAGGCAGTATCACCGGAGCCCTCATCTAACTTCCAGTGCCCGACCAGACCTGTGTCGATGTCTGCTGTTGCCACGCCCGCGGCCAGCCCGAGCAGTAAAACAAAAGATATTAGATATCCTTCGACACGGCTCAGGACAGGAATCAATCCGCCATAGCGAATCTTCGCCCCCTCATAACGGAACTTCGACTTTCCACACATAATATTCCTCCTTCAAAAAAGTCAACTGGCTCCACTTGGCTCTGGTTCTGGTTCGGGTGTTGGAAGATACAGCCCAATATCATCAATGTACAAATCACCGGCGGTGCCGGGCTGTGTACTCGCTCTATCACCGACACCAATGGATATCTTCTTGATAGCCTGCATATTGACGCCAGCAAAATCAGCAAAGGGAATATTCCACTGTGTCCAGATTCCTATGATGGATGCAGCCGGATCTGGGTGGTTGACCAACGCACTATTATCGGCGCTATCGGCCAGAACTACATACATCGGCTCGGCAATGTTACTTTTAATGCCGATGTCCTGCGACAGCCAGTCGCCTGTAACCGTGCCGGATATGGTAACATCAGAGAATTCGGCTGTGCACGTTTCATCAACGTTATGGCTGGTCAGGCATAAGCCTACATAAACATCCAGCAAGATAGGCATATTCACAGTCTCCAGTGTTGTCCAGGTAGCTCCGTTAGCTGAATATTGTCCGATAAAGCTGTTGCCGGCGCGGATTAATCTGACCCATTGTGGAGCGGTGATGTCGTCTTGTGAAGTTTCCTCGCTGCCACCGTTCACAGCCATTCGGCGTTGGAAAGAAACTCCACTACCAGGCGTGACGACCATCGCAGCATGCAGGGAGCCGGGCTCCAGCGACTGGCGAATCATCACACCCGCCTTGGCCCATGAGTTGGTATTACTAACGCTGAGAACCTTGGCTGTTATGCTCCCAGCACCGGAAAGCCGTTTATAGGCAAAGTGGAACTCGTCAGCCGTATCCCAGATATCCGTACCATTAGCGGTCATCGTGATTGGTGGCCCTTCTGTAAAGCTGCCGACAGACGCCGGTGTGCCTCTGAACCACAGTGTTAAGGAGTTAACTCCGTTTATGGTCCAATCCTGCGGATCGTCCCACTGGCGTTCGACTTCAGAAAAAGTGAGTGTCCCGCTCTGTTCATAAGCAGTACCCTCGTTGACGGTACCATCGTTGTCGTAATGCATGTACATAGCTTGATAGCCGCCGTGAACTATACTTTGCTCGGCATACGGAGGCTCAAAGTGCCCCACAGTCATGCCGGTATTATTCACGGCATAGTCTGACCACGTATGGTATATTCTATTATCATCATCGTTGTAGTATTCAAAGTCTTCCACTACGGCATAGTCAGCTACCGTGAAGCTCCAGACACGGCCTTTATTTATCGTCACGCCATCAGCCTCGACCTCATCTATTCGCCAGTAGTAAGTCTGGCCCCACAGAAGAGGAGCTTCGGTGGGGATATATGTGGTATTTTCAAGGTTTTGCCGGCCGCGATAGATATCTGGTGTTGTTGTATCAGCATTGTTCACAGCCGTCTCATCAATGCCGAAGTACACATCATGCTGAGCAGCTTGATCTCCCGCAGTCCATCGAAGCGTAGGTATCTGTCTGATTTCTGTGGCGCCGTTATCTGGTCTTCCACCTGAAGCGCTTAGTGGTTGTGATAATGCACTAGGCGAAATAATTTGTCGTGGTAAGGATGGACTTTGCCATCTTAACTGTACCGACGCTGCTCCGTCGCTATCAAAGAACTCCATCTTAAGGAATACCTGCCCGGCAACAAGGTCGATAACGCCCTTATCTTCTATAGCCCAAGCATTTACAACGGTCCAGTTGTCAATAATCAGTTCTCCATCTATCCACAATCGGACGCAATCATCGCTTAAGGTATAGAAGGTATAAGTTTCGGTAAATGGCACATCTAACTCAGCGGTCCACCTGACCGAGAAGTTATTTGCATTAACCAAATCATGCGGAGAATCCTCACCCCAGGTAAAATCTATTTTTGGGTCTATACGGGTGAGTACTGGTTGGCCTGTCAAATCTACGTTGTTATAGTACTGGCCCTTTGCACCATTAGTGGGACCGACAGTAGTAAAACTCCAGACATCGCCTGTATATCTTCTCATGCCATCGAACTCGTCGATCCGCCAATAATAAGTCTTCGTAAATTCGAGCGGGCCGGGGATATAATTCGGATCTGTAGTAACAGAACCTTTATTTGTGCCGCCGGTGCCGGCTTGCACATCTTCGAGGTTATCGCCGAAATATACAAAATGTATAATCGAGCCTGTACCTGCAGCCCAGCTCAGCGTGACATTTGGGTCTATAAATTCAGCACTATCGGGGGGGACGGGATTATAGGCGTACTTCGAGGGAATAGTAAAGCTCCAAACATCGCCTGTGTGGGTAGTAGTGCCATCGGCTTCGACCTCATCGACCCGCCAGTAATAGGTCTTGCCGGTTTCCAAGCTCTGAGGTGAGTAATTGTTCAGATTGGTTAAGCCTTTGTCGGTGCCTTCGGTTCCGTTTTGTACATCTTCAAAGTTCTCGCCAAAATATAAGTAGTGTGAAGCAGCACCATCTCCGGGGATCCAGCTAAGCGTGACCTCTGTTGTGACAAGTATTGCCTTGTCATACGGCTCGGGCGCCGTGGCCCTGGGCTGCAGAGGCATCAGCTCATTTATCTCGGTCTGTGACAACGCCCGGTTGTAAAGACGCACATCGTCGATGAGGCCGTCCCAATAGCGTCCTGCTGCCTCTGGGTTTTCGCCAATAAATAGGTTTGCGGTATTGGTACCTATGGCAGTAGTACTTGAGAGTGTCCCGTCAGGCACTCCGTCCAAATATAGGTTGAGCTCTGAACCATCATGCGTTCCGGCAACGTGATGCCACTCGTTGTAGCCGACCGCAGTGCTTCCATTGACTGAAGGGTTAGCGTCCGACCAGATAGTGATACCAAAGTGAAACCTCGGGTCGCTCTCCACGTTACTAAGTCTCCAAGCGTATTCACCCTTAGTGACGATAGATACCCACTGAACGGGGATCGACCTGATATTTACCCATGCAGCGAGCGTAATCTCGTCGGTGATATCAAAGATCGGATCATACCCGCAATCCACATAGTCTCCATCACCATCAAAATCCAGCGCACCGTCTATATAGCCTGACACCCATTGCGGTTCACCCACGAGGCTGCCATGATTGTCATGACCGGACCAATCAATAGCGGTGGAGCCAAAATCCTCATTGAGCTTCCACCAGCCGACAAGTGAGGGGTCAATTTCTTCCGCTGCGCTTGCTCCAGCGAGGCCCAGCACCAATACAAAGGAAATCATATAAATCAATCCGTTCCGTCTGTATGCCGGACCGGATATTTGCCCCCCATAGTGGAACTTCGACTTTCTACACATAATATTCCTCCTTCAAAAAAGCTATACTAACAAATAACAGTACTTTAATCTAACATCTTTCGCAGAAAACCATGGGTTTTAGCCGTGGAAGCTGCTTTCCATAGCCGAACTGTGGCGTTGGATGATGAATGCAAATGGCGGTCCCACGGGCTTTGCCCGTGGGACCGCCATGTTAACAAAATCTGCCGAGGGAATATTCCACTGGTTCCAGATGTCTGTGGTTGCTGCACCCATGTCCGGATGTGCGACCACTGTACTGTTGCCAGAGGTATCCTCAGTATTATTCTCACATGCATTGTACCAGACCCTCATTGCCAGGATCAACCGTCTCCACCTTCATCCGGCTCTTGTTCAGGTTCAGGTGTCGGAAGATACAGCCCAATATCATCAATGTACAAATTACCTGCACCACCAGGTTGTGTATTGGCCCTATCGCCGACGCCGATAGCCATCTTCTTGATAGCCTGCATATTCACGCTAGCAAAGTCTGTAAACGGAATATTCCAAGGTGTCCAAGTGTCTATAATCGTTGCAGCGGGATCGGGATTAGTTACAACCGCACTATTGCCGGCGCTATCCTGTAATACTACGTAAAGCTGCTCACCAATATTGCTTTCTATGCCGATATCCTGTGATTGCCACTGGCCTGTGCCGTCGGTGGTAACATTAGAGAATTCGGCTGTGCACGTCGCATCGACGTTGTGGCTGGTCAGGCATAAGCCTATGTAGGTATCAGGAAGCATAGCTATATCAATGGAGCCCAGCGTTGTCCAGTTAGAGCCGTTAGCAGAATACTCGCCGGTAAATGTGTTACCACTGCGGCTAAGTCTGACCCATTGTGGAGCGGTGATATCTGCTTGTGTAGTTTCCTCTGAACCAGCGTCCATGGTAATACGGCGCTGGAAGGAAACTCCACTACCCGGAGTGACAACTATCATAACATGTACAGAACCTGGCGAAAGTCCCTCGCGGATCATAACTCCCGCCTTGGCCCAGACGTTAGTGTTACTGATGCTGACTACTCTCGCTGTTATGCTGCCTTCGCCGGATAACTGCTTATAAGCAAAGTGGAATTCGTCAGCCAGATCCCAGATATCTGCACCACCAGCGGTCATCGTAATCGGTGGCCCTTCTGTAAAGCTGCCGACAGATGCTGGTACGCCTCTGAACCACAGTGTTAAGGACTCAACATCTCTTCTGGTCCAATCCTGTGCATCTGCCCACGTTCGCTCTGCTTCAGAAAAAGTGAGTGTTCCGCTCTGTTCATAGCTAGTGCCCTCATTTACAGTGCCATCATTGTCGTAGTGCATATACATTGATTGTGAGCCGCTGTGAACAATACCAAGCTCAGCAAACGAAGGCTCAATGTGCCCTACAGTCATACCGGTATTATTCACGTAGTAATCTGCCCAGGTATTGTATATTCTATTATCGACATCGTCATAGCTTTCAAAGTCATCCACAATAAGATATGGCAGTACTGTAAAGGCCCAGATTTTACCTTTGTTTACCATCGCATCGGTATTGATCTCATCGATACGCCAGTAGTAAACCTGGTTAGGTTCTACACCTTCAGGTGGCATGTAACTGTTGGCATCCTGCTGGCCTCGATATATGCCTGTGGTATCAGATGCATCAGCACTTTCTACAGCCAGTGCATTTGTACCTAAGTACACATCGTGCTGTACAGCCTCATCTCCGGGCGACCAGCTAAGAGGCAACACATTTTCTACATCTGTTAATGCTCCATTGGATGGAATCGGATTCCAGGCACGCAGCGTGTCAATTCGCATCACATCCGTAATCTCATCCTGTGTCATTGCATAATTGTAGATGCGGAAATCATCCAATAGCCCGGTAAAGTATGCTTCAAGGCCGTGCACCGTATGGCCAAGCATGTTGCTTGTGATGTCGTTGAGGTCTGCCGGTAGGGTTTCCGTTATATCTTCTGCAACAACCGTACCGTCAAGGTAAAGCTGCATAGAGTGAGGGTCGCTCTGTCCATCTATCGCAACAGCTACATGATGCCAGCCGCTTACAAGTGTTGAAGGGGCAATTAATTGATCCGTCTCATTACCCGGGTACGGGCTAGCGAAATCGGTTACGATAGCAAAAGTCATGGGTCCGCTATCTCCAGAGCGCGGTGTCAGGGTCATGTAAGAAGTGAATCCGTTGGGGTTGAAAAAGCCGAATATGCGCTGCCAAGGACCACCTGTGTTGGAGAAATCGACCCACGTTGTGATGGTGCAACTGGTTAGAGAGGGGATAAGCGAGTCAATCGGCAAATCTACGTAGTTGTTTATGCCGTCGAACTCGAGCGCGCCGCCATCATAACCGTCCACCCAGATTGGACCGCCGTAGATGGTGCCATGTCTATTATAGCCGGACCAGTCCACGGCCCGAGTACCCAAGCCCTCATCAAGCTTCCACCAACCCACAAGGCTGGGATCTCTGATAGGTATATCCGGCAGGATTGAGAAACTCCAGACATCACCCACATGCGTGTCCGAACCATCAAACTCATCGATACGCCAGTAATAAGTCGTGTCATAATTCAATGTCTCCGGCTCGTACGTGGTTGTTGTTTGAGCTGTCGATTCCAGTGTCAGATTATTCGGGTCGGTACCTAAGTACACATCATGTGACTCTGCCCCCAAGCCCGGGCTCCAGGAAAGAACGATATCAGGATCCAGGTATTTGGCTCCGTTCGCTGGCGTCGGCATATAGGCAGTCAATGGCTGAACCAGGAAGCTCCAGACATCACCCCGCCAAACTTGAACATCATTGGCCTCATCCACTCGCCAGTAATAGGTTTGTCCGTACACCAGGGACTCGGCTGGGCTGTACGTGTTTTCGCTCTGACCCAGGCTGACCTCGACATTCGGATGATTATCGGCGGTGGCTGCACTGACGTCCTCCATTGTTGTTCCCAGATAGACATTATGGGTTACGGCCTGCTTTCCGGGATTCCAGCTCAGAATAGGGTCAATACCTGCCACAGAGCCATTATCAGCCGGATTCGGTTTCCAGGCACTGGCAGGCGTCATTATATCTTGTATTTCGTCCTCCCATAACGCCACGTCATAAATCCGCAAGTCGTCAATCTTGCCCGTGAACCAGTTGCGTCCGATAGCGCTACAGCCGTTATCGCCGGCGATATTTAAGGGCATATTGGTGTTGTCACGCGGCAGAGGGACTTCCTCGGCGCTGTCTACTTCTTGACCATCTATGTATATTCTCAGTGTGACACCGTCATACGTGGCAGCCACATGCATCCACGTTTCGGGTACGAATGGAGCTGCGACATAGCCAGCAACAGTACCCCAATTTACCGTGCGGACACCGAAGACCAAGCTGCCCTCCTGCTTTGGGGGACCACCAAGATTACGGGCATCGGGCTCACCTTCCGTCACACCCAGGTACCAGTTTGCCCATGCAACACACCCCTCGCCACTGAATAAAATGAGTCCGCCGTCCGGGTTCACGACATTCACCCAGACCGCCACCGTATATTGCCCAGTACTACGCAATTGCAGTGCCGAGCTATTTGGGATAGTCACAAGGTCTTCATTGCCGTCAAAGTCAAGGGCACCATTGACCGGGCCGACAATCCACGTGGGATCTCCCTGCAAGGTGCCGTTATTGCCGCCGACGACATCATTCAACGTGGTTCCTGAGCCCTCGTCAAAGGGCCAGTGCGCAATCAGTTCGGCTGAAGCTGAGCCGGTCACCCCAAGAACTAAGACACACAACATCAGATAAATCAATTTCTTGCACATAATATTCCTCCTTCAAAAAAATCAATTGGCTCCACTTGGCTCTGGTTCCGGTTCGGGTGTTGGAAGATACAGCCTGATATCGTCAATGAACATTGTACCTGCACCACCGGGTTGCAGCATATTTGACTGATCGCCGATACCTATGGCCAAGCGCTTGATAGCCTGTATATTCACGTCGGTAAAATCAGCAAAGGGGATATTCCACTCCGTCCAGCTTCCTATGAGAGATGCAGCCGGGTCTGGGTAGTTGACCAATGCACTATTACCGGCACTATCGGCCAGAGCTACATACATCGGCTCGGCAATGTTACTCTCTATACCGATGTCCTGTGACAGCCAGTCGCCTGTAACCATGCCGGATATGGTAACATCAGAGAATTCTGCTGTGCACGTTTCATCAACGTTATGGCTGGTCAGGCATAAGCCTGCATAAACTTCCAGAAGCATAGGTATATTCACAGTACCCAGTGTTGTCCAGGTAGCTCCGTTATCAGAATGCTGTCCGATTAGGGTGTTGCCGGCGCGGATTAATCTGACCCAATGTGGCGCTGTGATATCTTCTTGTTGAGTTTCTTCGCTGCCGCCGTTCACGGCTGTTCGGCGTTGGAAGGAAACTCCACTGCCAGGCGTGACTACCATCGCAGCATGCAGAGAGCCGGGCTCAAGCGACTGGCGAATCATTACACCCGCCTTGGCCCATAGGTGTGTATTGCTAACGCTGAGAACCTTGGCTGTTATGCTACCAGCACCAGAAAACCGTTTATAGGCAAAGTGGAACTCGTCAGCCGTATCGTAGATGTCCTTACCATTAGCGGTCATCGTGATTGGTGGCCCTTCTGCTTGTCCCTCAGGGACGAAGCTGCCAACAGATGCAGGTAAGCCTCTGAACCACAGCGTTAAGGACTCAATGTCGTTCGCGGTCCAATCCTGCGGAGTCTCCCACTGGCGTTCAACTTCAGAATAAAACAGTGTTCCGCTTTGTTCGTAGTCGGTCCCCTCGTTGACGGTACCATCGTTGTCGTAACGCATGTACATGGCTTGAAAGCCGGTGTGAACTATAGTTTGCTCGGCATACGGAGGATTAAAGTGACCCACAGTCATGCCGGTGTTATTCACGACATAGTCCGCCCACGTATCGTATATCCTGTTAGTAGCGTCATTATAGTCTTCAAAGTCGTCCACTGTAGTGAAGTTGGCAACTGTAAAACTCCAGATGTTACCTTTCCAGGGACTATTTGGCTCTGTGTCATTAACCTCATCGATCCGCCAGTAGTAGGTCTGATCAAAATCCAGATAGACGGGAGGGTCAAAAGTGGATTCGGCCAGGTTTTGGCTGAGAAGAACACCCCGCGTATCGTCTGTACTCGCCTCGTTGACATCATCGAAAACTGTTCCTAAGTACACATTATGCGTCTCGGTATAGATTCCGGCTTTCCATCTAAGAACCACATCCTGTAGTACATCTGTTTGACCGTTAATCGGATTCGCTCCCCAGGCAAGTGAGGGGTCATCTCCCATATATGACATCACTGCCGCTATCTCATCTTCCGTCAGTGCTACATTGTAAACCCGGACATCGTCGATGAAGCCATCCCAGTAGCGTTCTGCTGCTTCTGGGTTTTCGCCAATAAGTAGGTTTTCGGTATTGGTACCTATGCCAGTATCATTGGAAATGTTCACGTCAAGCACTCCGTCCAAATATAAGTTGATGTTTGAACCATCATACATTCCGGCGACGTGATGCCATTCGTCGTAGCCGACCGCAGTGCTTCCATTGACTGAAGGATTATCGTCCGACCAGATAGTGATACCAAAGTGAAACCTCGGGTCGCTATCATCGTTACTAAGTCTCCAAGCGTATTCACCCTTAGCGACGATAGCCATCCACTGAACGGAGATCGACCTAATATTTACCCATGCAGCGAGCGTAATCTCGTCGGTGATATCAAAGATCGGATCATATCCGCAGTCGATGTAGTCGCCATCACCGTCAAAATCCAGTGTGCCGCCTATGTACCCGGACACCCATTGCGGGTCACCCACGAGGCTGCCATGATTGTCATGACCGGACCAATCAGTAGCGATGGTGCCAAAACCATCATCTAACTTCCACCAGCCGACAAGATTCGGGTCAATTTCTTCCGCTGCGCTTGCTCCAGCGATGCCCAGCACCAATACAAAGGAAATCATATAAATCAATCCGTTCCGTCTGTATGCCGGACCGGATCTTTGCCCCCCATAGTGGAACTTCGACTTTCTACACATAATATTCCTCCTTCAAAAAAGCTACACTAACAAATAACAGTACTTTAATCTAACATCTTTCGCAGAAAACCAGGGGTTTTAGCCGTGGAAGCTGCTTTCCATAGCCGAACTGTGGCGTCGGATGATGAATGCAAATGGCGGTCCCACGGGCTTTGCCCGTGGAACCGCCATGTTAACAAAATCTGCCAAGGGAATATTCCACTGGTTCCAGATGTCTGTGGTTGCTGCACCCATGTCCGGATGTGCGACCACTGTACTGTTGCCAGAGGTATCCTCAGTATTATTCTCACATGCATTGTACCAGGCCCTCATTGCCAGGATCAACCGTCTCCACCTTCATCCGGCTCTTGTTCAGGTTCAGGTGTCGGAAGATACAGCCTGATATCATCAATGAACATTGTACCTGCACCACCGGGTTGCAGCGTATTTGACTGATCGCCGACGCCTATGACCATACGCTTGACAGCCTGCATATTCACGTCGGTAAAATCAGCAAAGGGGATATTCCACTCCGTCCAGCTTGGTGTAGCCGATACGCCTGGATCCGGGTGTGTGACCACAATACTATTACCGGCGCTATCAGCCAGAACTACATACATCGGCTCGGCAATGTTACTTTCTATACCAATGTCCTGCGACTGCCAGCCGCCTGTAACCGTGCCGGATATGGCAACATTAGAGAGTTCAGCTGTGCACGTTGCATTAACGTTATGGCCGGTCAGACATAAGCCTGCATAGACCTCCGAAAGCATAGGCATATTCACAGTACCCAGTGTTGTCCATGTAGCTCCGTTAGCTGAATACTGCCCTATAAAGGAGTTGCCGGCGCGGATTAATCTGACCCATTGTGGAGCGGTGATATCGGTTTGCTGAGTTTGCTCGCTAACGGCACTCACAGCAGCTCGGCGTTGGAAGGAAACTCCACTCTCAGGCGTGATGACTACTGAAGCATGTGGAGAGCTGGGCTCAAGTGACTGGCGAATCATTACACCTGCTTTGGCCCATGGGTCGGTATTACTAACGCTGAGGATCTTAGCTGTTATGCTCCCAAGACCGGAGAGCTGCTTATAGGCGAAGTGGAACTCGTCAGCCGTATCCCAGATGTCCATACCGGCAGCAGTCATCGTGATTGGCGGGCCTTCTGCGAAGCTACCAACAGGTTCTCGATAGCCTCTGAACCACAGCGTTAAGGACTCAGCTTCATTTGCGGTCCAGTCCTGCGGGTCCGCCCACTGGCGCTCGGCTTCTGAGTAAAGCAATGTCCCGCTCTGTTCGAAATTGGTGTCCTCGTTTACAGTACCATCGTTGTCGTAAGTCATGTACATTGCTTGAGAACCACCGTGAACTATGCTCTTCTCGGCAAACGGAGGATCAAGATATCCCACAGTCATACCAGTATTATTCACGGCGTAGTCTGACCACACATCGAATATCCTGTTAAGCTCATAGTCATTGTAGTCCTCGAAATCGTCCATAACAAGATACCAGCCTACCGTAAAGCTCCAGACAGTACCTTTCCAGACGGTTTCATTGACCTCGTCAATCCTCCAGTAGTAGGTTGTGCCAAATGACAAAGGATATCCGAGCTCACCTGTGATATCAATATTGTTAGCGTCGTAGTCCCGGTCCTCACCGTAAAATAGCAAGTCAGGGTGGTCTGCTTTGCTGGCGTCGTTTACTTTGTCATAATCGGTGCCGAAATATACGTCGTGTGTGCCGGCACCTTCCCCAGGACTCCAGCTAAGTGTCGGTTCCCTCTGTGCTTCTGCCTCATTGTCGCCCGGCATTGGGAGAGAGGCAACTTTCGAGCTGTACAATCGCGCATTGTCGAAGTGATAAAGACCTCTGTCATCTGCCATTGTGGCGATACTCAACGTCAGGTTCTCAGGTTCAGCAGGAAGCAAACTAAAATCAACAGCAGAGTAGTCCCATGTAAACGTCGTCGTATCCAAGCCACCAGCAGAACCAATAATCGTTTCACTTATAGGTGCTAACTGCAACCCTCCAATCCCGTCGCCATCGATAACAATACTTTCGATATCCCCTCCAAACATGGTAGTATCCCATGTCACGTCCAATGAGAATCGGTTGTTAGCCATAAGTTGGTGAGTAAAACCAGTTTCGTTAATCGGGATTTGCACAGTCTCATACCATTCTATCGGAGCTTCCACCGTGAGGCTGTAGTTGTTCAACGTGGCCCCGGCAGTGCTGTAGCCTAACACCATATTGGCATCATCGGGGTTGGCGGCAACCCATCCGTCCATCTGCTGTTCCCAGTCGCCGATAACAGTGGTTTTTGCGCCCGGAAGAAAACTCGTAAAGTGCCAGACAGTACCTTTCACGGGGGTGCCGTCAACAACATCATCGATCCGCCAGTAATAAGTCGTACCATTAGTGGTTCCGCTTAAAGGATAGTTGTTAGGATCCTGGTTCTCGCTATAAAACAGCAAGCCCGTTTGGTCTGTTCTGTCGGCGTCGTTCACATTGTTAAAATCGGTGCCGACATATACATCGAATGTGTCAGACGGTGATGCTTCATCCCACTTAAGGGTGGGATTAAGCTCCATACCCCACGCACCGTTTCGCGGTTGCTCGTGACGGCTGGCCAGTAGTTTTATATTGTCAATGTACCAGGTCCCGTTGCCGGTGTAACCATTGGTATTGGTGGCGATTACAATCTGTACCGACGTAGCGTCAGGGGACAGCACGTCAGGTTGATCTTTATATACAGTGTAGTCCCAGGTAGCTGTCATCGTATCGTTAGCGTTGAGGTCATTACTATCCCAATCACCACTGTTGCCTAAGCCCACCAAGTTATAGTTAGAGGTGTCTTGGAAACGCAAGTCGAGGTTGCACCCATGGTCTCCGGTTCCACGTGTCCACTCGTTAGCTAACCGCGTGATGTCTATCGAGATGATGTTGTTAGCCCTGAAGTCATTACCACTCACATTGGTATTTATCAAAAACCAATTGAATCCATCGGTCGGCTGCACCGCCTTGAGACTGTAGCTGCCTAATGTGACCCCGGTCGTGCCGTAATCAAAAGTAGGATTCCCGGGAGGACTCCAGGTGCATGATGTCCATCTGTCCATTTGCTGCTCAAAGTTGCCTATCACAACTTCACCGTAACTGGTGCACGCCAGACTTAGCATCAAAACAGAAAGGATTAAAAAACACAATTTCTTACACATAATAATCCTCCTTCAAAAGCAAAAATGATAATAATGGTAATTTAGTTAGACACCAAAACAACAACTTAGAATAAGAATACCGATTTCTAAAAAGGCTAAATCTATCTGACTCTGGCCATCCTGCTTCGGTGAAGGGCTATGCAGAGCCGGGGGCTTCGCCGGACAAGCACTTAATTTTACGCTGAAAAAAGAATTTGTAACTGGCCTGATTTACTACCTCCTTCCTTCACTTTCAGCAGAGCTGATCTATACAAAAAAACACATTATTTTGATTCGCTGAAAAGTAAAACCACAGATTCTACACACTTTACTTATACTAAATTATTGCCCGATAGTACAGCTTTTTCTTAATAATTCTTGCAATATCAGGCTATTTTTTATAGAGTAAGCTGAAAATTAACAAGAAATATTGCAGTACTTAGAAAGAATATCTCTGATAGTTATAGTCATAGGCTTTTTGTTGTGAATTAGTTATTGGGGAATAGTGTAACGGTAGCACGACTGACTCTGGATCAGTTAGTCCAGGTCCGAATCCTGGTTCCCCAGTACTTCGACTCGTTCGCCCTTCGTTTTCACAAAGGGCTTACTCGCTCAGTACAAGTGGTTCGATATGAAGCGTTGAGGTGAACGAGGAGAAGTATCCTGAGCGACCGAGCAACAGCGAGGGAGTCGAAGGATGCCAAAAATATGTGGTATGTCTATATCATTGAATGCTCTGATGGCCGCTTTTATACGGGAGTAACGGATAATATAGAAAAAAGACTCGAAAAGCATAAAAGCGGCCAGGGCGGGCGCTTTACAAAAATATTTGGCGCCAAAAGGTTGCTTTATCGCGAAAAGTTCTCTGTTCGGTTTGATGCGCTCAAGCGAGAGGCACAGTTAAAGGACTGGACGAGAAGAAAGAAATTGGCACTGATCAGTGGAGACCTGGCGCTGCTGAAGAAACTGTAGTGCTTCGACCCTTCGATTTTACTCAGGGTCGAACACTGAGCAAAGTCAAATGTGTTCGACTCGGCCTACGGACTTACTCAGCACAAGCTGGTAATCGACAATCCACAAAAGTATTTTGTCTGCCAGGAAGAATCCCCAAGATTCCATTTGATGTATTCAGCGAGCATGGTATGATTTTTGTTCGCAGGGCGCCTTACTGCGCTGACTGGAAAAATGCAGGCCTGTCTCTCCACAGTGGCGCAAGCCACACTGCGTGGATGCCTCACGGCAGAGCATGGTTGAGAGAATGCAAATGCGGAACCATATAAGACTATGATTCTAAATGAAGGAGGTGACATAAGAGTAATTGATTTGCTGAGCTACTTCTTTCTTTTTATGTCTATGTGTGTAATCGTGGGATGCGAAGATAGCGGCGAAAGTGACAACGGAAGGGAGGAAGTTTTACATCCGTATAACGGACCCAGTATTAAAGGTGTTGGCAACGAAACACTGAATGGGAGGGTCATGTGTGGTTATCAGGGTTGGTTTAATGCTCCGGGCGACAGAGCTGGCAAAGGATGGACACATTACGAGAAACGCGGACGCTTTGAACCGGGCTTCTGCACTATTGACCTATGGCCTGATGTCAGAGACCTGGACGAAGGCGAAAAATACGCGACCTCCTTTAGGCACGCCGACGGCAGAGCGGCTGAAGTCTTTAGTTCTTATAACCGCAAGAGCGTTCTTCGACACTTCTACTGGATGCAGAAGTATGGCATTGACGGGGCCTTCGTCCAGCGATTCGCCGTAGCGACGTACAGCCAGCCAGACCTGAGGCATGTTGATACAGTTCTGTCAAGTTGTCGAGAAGGTGCAAATCGATATGGGCGATTGTACGCTCTGATGTATGACCTTTCCGGTTTGCATAGAGGCCAGATTGAGCATGTCAAGAGCGACTGGAAGCGCCTTATCGACGAAATGTGGCTCACACGAGACCCTAATGACAAAGCCTATCTACACCACCAGCTAAAACCTGTGGTTGCCATCTGGGGAATCGGTTTCAATGATAACAGAGCTTACACTCTTCACGAGTGCCTCGAGCTCGTCAACTTTTTCAAAAGTGATACCCAGTATGGTGGATGTATCGTCATGGTAGGCGTGCCCAGTGGTTGGCGGACGCTCGACTGGGAGAGCGTTTCCGATCCAAGCTTGCATGATATTATAAACGCGGCGGACATTATTAGTCCGTGGACAGTTGGACGCTACAATTCGCTTGCAGGTATCTCTTGCCATGCTCGTACTCGTTGGCGTCCGGATATGTCCTGGTGCGCATCTCATGGAAAAGACTACCTTCCTGTTGTCTTTCCGGGCTTCAGTCGGCATAATACGTTTCCTGAGTCACCTCTGAATGCAATCCCGAGATTGACAGGCCGGTTTCTCTGGCGGCAGATTGTGGAAGCAAGGAGAAGTGGTGCTGCGATGATATACGTAGCAATGTTTGACGAAATGGATGAGGGCACGGCAATTTTTAAATGTACGAACGATCAGCCTATCGGCTCCAGTCCATTCTTGACGTATGAGGGATTACCTACGGACCACTACCTCTGGCTGACCGGCATCGCGGGCAGAGCCATCCGCGGCGAGATACCGGCCAGTGATGAAATGCCATCGCGGTAGAAAAATTTGTGTGTGGAGCCACATTGGTTTAGACTGTACGGCATAACAAATGCATCGACCATGACATTAAAAAACTGCGCTTTGACGCGGCTTTCCACTGTGGTTCATGTATGGCTTTACTATCTTGCCACCGGATCGACTATTGAATATCCGGAATGGAAGATGGTATGCGTAGCATATCCTACCGTTTGGGTGGTGCACGGCGTCCTGTGTTTACCAGTCAAATTCAGCGATAATTGGGGTGTGGTCGCTGGGGCGCTCTGCGGTGCGAGGTTCCTTATCTATATAACAAGCAGTGCAGTTTTCAGCCAATTGCTTTGTCGCCATAATGTGGTCAAGGCGCCAGCCGAGATTGCGTTTGAAGGAGTTCGGTAATCTATAATCCCAGAATGTATAATGGCCTGCCTCGCTGCAATGGAGTCTGAATACATCAACAAATCCCCACTGCATAACTTTATCCAGCGCTTTGTGAACCTCCGGATGGAAACAAACGTGACCCTGCAAGGCAACCGGATCGTAAACATCTATCGGCTGCGGTGCGATGTTTAAATCTCCTACCCAGATGATGGGATCTGTCGGAGAGAAATGTTTTTTGAAAAGGGCATAAAGGCGCTCGAACCATTCTAATTTGTACTGAAATTTGTCCGAGTCGGGTGAAACGCCCTGCGGAACATAGGTATTGACAATCACAATGCCGTTTGTTTCTACCTTAATCAGACGAGCCTCGTCCCTTGGCTCATCGTGAAAGCCGAATTCTACATTTGTGATTGGGCTTTTACTAAAAGTTGCTACGCCGTTATAGCTCTTTTGTCCCTTAAAAACATATTCGCAGAATGGCCAGGCCCATTTGTATCCAGTCTGGGCAAGTTCGTCCGTTGGAAAATCAATATCCTGGACCTTTGTTTCTTGCAGGCATAAAATATCAGGCTGATGTTCGATTAACCATTGAAGGACAAGCGTCAAACGAGCGCGTAAGGAATTGACATTAAAGGTAGCTACTTTCATTTAGAGCGCCTTTGGATTATGGCCAGAGTTGTTCTTCAAGCCAGCTATCAGCTAAGATAGCAAAATCGCTGAAGTTTATCTCGTTGTTAGCGTCTAAATCAGCCGGCGACATAAGCCCACCGCCTGGGGGATCGAAAAGGCCCATGCCGTTGGTTGCAATATAGGCGACTTCCGGCTGGCTGAGAGCATAGTCGTAAATGCGGAAGTTGTCGATTAAACCGTCATATCCGCCATACCATCCGGAGCCTATTTCGAATGACGTGATTGACGAAATAGGTGAGTTTGCATCCGTTCGGCTGTCATAAAGAGCGCCATTGAGAAATATTTGCATTATGCCCTGATAGACGTTTTTGGTGAACGCCCAGTGGTTCCATCGGCCCACCCATTCGCTTTTATATTTGTGGTCTCCACTAAGGCGGTTATCGAAAGACCATGGATAGCCGCAATCCCAGCTGTACAGGCCGGCCCCTCTTGGGCGGATCCAGCAACCAAGATTAATAGCTATCACAGGATTATTTACATGTTCCCGCGGCTCGACTGAGCTCATCGAAATCAAGGTTGTGTTCTTGTCATATTCGTAATTTGAGCAGCATAGCGTGTCATTGCGATGCGCCGAATCCGTACCATATTGCCAAAAAGTAATGGTGATCCCAGTGCTGATTCTTTCAAACATCTCGGCAGCTTTGGTTATATTCACAGAGTCTCTATATCCGTCGAAACTTATCGCTTGGTTATATATGCCTGGGACGTATGTTGGGCTGCCGAACGGCTGGCCATGGTAGCCGTTGTTGGAATTATCGGTGGTATCGCCGTCGAATTTATACCAGGCCAAAGGTGCATTGGGATGTACAACCGCATAAGTTTTAGGGCTTCTGTCAAGCCAGTTGTAAACAATTTCTTTAAGGTCCTCAAAGTCAACACTACAATCGCTATTGAAATCGGCTTGGGGTCTATTTTGTTCGAGGCATCTGGACGGGTATAGCTTGATATCATCGAAATAGACAGTGCCGCCACCACCCTTTAGGGGTTGGGTTTGACCGACACGAAAGCCGATGGAGAAAGTCTTAATATTGCTCAGATTCAGGCTGGCTAAGTCTTGAATATTAATTCTCCAGCGCTGCCATGCTTGCTCTTTGATGTCGTTCGGGTCGGCGTTGTACGGCACAATCAAATCGACATCGCCGTCGCCAAGGCTAATATACATTTGTACGTCGGCAGCATTGCTTCTTCGACCATAAAATAGCAATTCCAAAGTCTTGGTGCCGATTGTAGCCCAATCCAACGCAGGGCTAAACGTACGTACAGCTTCGGAAGAATAACTTACGTCATAGTAGTAAACAAACGCCATAGATTGCTGGCATGTGCTAAGCGGATACGTCGAGACACCCACGAATGCTTCGCCGGTTTCTTTCCAGCTCTTATATATCTGATTATCGTAGTTGTTGTAGGACTCAAAATCGTCTAAAACAAGATGGTCGGCTACTGTGAATTTCCAGATATCGCCTGTAACGGGATTATTGGGGTCGGTGCTATTAACTTCATCTATTCGCCAGTAGTAGGTTCGGCTTAATTCAAGGCCTCCGGGGTCGAAGCTGTTGGCGTCCTGCGGCTGCTCTGGACTACTGATGGGATTTGCATTTGCATCTACATTAGCAATAGCAGTGCCGAAGTAAACGATGTGTTTATCTGCGGAATATCCCGGCAACCATCTGAGGACTGTGTCAACCAGCACGTTTTTAGCGCCGTTGAAGGGAATGGGGCCGGTGGCAGCTTTACTTTGTTCGATGTACGTTCGAGCACGTATATTAGCTATGTCAAATCCGGGTGAGCCTCCTCCTGTGTCTAATGCTACGATGCGAACAGCACTCGGTAAAAACGGCAGGCAGATACCTGTGATATCGAAGCCGATCTCGGAGTCCGTGTCCAGGCCGGAATTTAATGCTGTAGCTTTACCAAGCAGATACTCTTGGTTGGCACTATCTGTAATGAAAAGGAGAGCTTGTTCACCTACTTGACCCAGCTCTATAAGCAGTATATCATCGCCAGGACCGTCAACAATTCTGCCTGGAAACTTTAGCTCGATCCATTGGTCTATAGGCACGGTAACACCTGACTGGTCCGACAGCGGCGGGCCAACAAGCCATTTTTCGGGATCTACCGGAACCGGCCAGCGTCCATCAGCACCAACACCTTTCCAACAAGCATCGTCCGGGTTATATATATCAAGCAAATAATCCGGGTATCGAAATGCTTCTTGTCCTGTTGAAATACTCCCACTGCATAAGAGAGTTAATGCTATAACAGACAAGGTGAATGTGCTGACTTTTTGCATTTTTTTGTCCTGAAGCCCATCTAAAAGTGCGGTTTAGAAAATAGCGATTTCAGGTAATACAATGGATTAAGCAGATTATATCATTTTTGTATTTATAATTCAATATAACATGTATTTATCTGAGATTGAGTATGGTTTTGGCGATAACGAAGCAAAAAAACCTTGATATACGGGGTGTTACTGATAAACTTGCGGCGTTTATTGGAAAAGACAAGAGACAAACGGTCTTTGAGGACGCTTGTTAAAATCTGAGCAAAGACTATTTATAGGAGAGGACAGAAATGGTTGATTATTCGATAAGTTCGGCTGGTGAAAGGTTTCCAATTCCCAGCAAGGAGGAGTATTCTACAGAATTCAATCGCGTGGAGTCGCTGGCGGCAGCGGCACGCAAGGATGGTAAGGAAATTGTCGTAGTAATGGGTGTCGGTTTTGTTGGTGCCGTTATGGCGGCTATTATCGCCGACAGTATTGACCGGCAGACCGGCAAGCCCGGCAAATTGGTCATCGGTTGTCAGCGGCCCAGCACTCGCAGCTACTGGAAGATTCCATTGCTTAACAGAGGACAATCACCGGTTAAAGCCGAGGACCCCGAGGTCGAGCCGATGATCGCTCGTTGTGTGCTCGAAAAAAAGACCCTCATCGCCACCTACAACAGTGAGTGTCTTAAGTTGGCCGACTGTGTTGTTGTGGATGTCCAATGTGACTATACAAAAAACGACCTTGGAAATATGCGAACCGGCTGGGTGGAGATGGAGGCATTGGAAGCGACAATAAAAACCATCGGCAAATTTATACCGCCCAAATGTTTGACCTTAATCGAAACAACTGTTGCACCCGGTACCACAGAGTTCGTCGCCTGGCCGATTTTGAAGAGGGCATTTGCAGCCCGCCAAATTGATTCAGAGCCACTGCTGGCGCACAGTTATGAGCGTGTTATGCCAGGCAGACAGTATGTATCATCGATACGAGATTTCTGGCGGGTCTGCTCCGGCTGTAATGAAGAAGCAAAAGAGCGCGTCGAGAAATTTCTTCGAGAAGTGTTGAACACCGCCAAATTCCCTTTGACGGTTATGGATCGGCCTATCGAATCAGAGACTGCTAAAATAGTTGAAAATTCTTTCCGTGCCACAATGCTGGCTTTTTTGAATGAGTGGAGCTTGTTTGCTGAGCGAAACGGCGTGGATTTGATTAAGGTCATCAAAGCAATTAAGGTCCGGCCTACTCACAATAACATCATATTCCCAGGTCCAGGTATCGGCGGATACTGTCTGCCGAAGGATGGTGGTCTGGGATATTGGGCGTACAGGCACATTCTTGGTTTCGATGACGATATATTTAAGATAACCACTTCGGCCATCGATATAAATGACACGCGGGGTCTTCACGTAGCGGAATTGACAAGGGATGCGCTTCGGAACATGGGCCGGTTAATCGCCGGCGCACCGGTACTTTTATGCGGGGCCAGCTATCGCCAGGATGTCGCTGATACTCGTTACAGCGGCTCGGAAGTAGTAGTCCGAAAGCTGACTGAGATGGGAGCAGAGATGAGGGTACACGATCCGTATGTCGAGCATTGGTACGAGCTGGAAAAACAGGATACCTATCCGGCACCGGGCCACTCGTTAGCAAGATTTTTCCGCAACCAGGATTACTTGGTGAATATTACTGTCCAACAGGATATTGCTACTGCCATAAAAGGTGCTGAAGCACTTATCTTAGCTGTGCCGCACGAACCTTATTTGAAGCTTGACCCCGGCCAGATAGTCAAGTGGGCGGGCGGGCCTTTAGCCGTGATTGATTGTTTCGGCATATTAGATGATGATAAAATTCGCCGGTATTTCCAGCTTGGCTGTGAGGTCAAAGGCTTAGGTAGGGGACATATCCAGAGAATAAAAGAGGAAGTGAGAAGACAGAGGACAGAAGGCAGATGACAGAAGACGAAAGACGTTTAGCCGGCACACCTGTGGTGCCGGTGAATGACTACATTTCTGATTTCTGACTAAAGATGGACTTTAAAAACAAACGCATAGCAATTCTGTCGCCGGTTGCATGGCGGACTCCGCCACGGGCCTACGGCGCATGGGAGACCGTGGCGAGCAATATCACCGAAGGTCTGATTGCCCGTGGCTGGAAGAATGTAACGCTGTTCGCCACAAAAGATTCCATCACTAACGCAAAGCTTGTTGGTTTTGTTGAAAAAGGTTACGAGGAAGATAAGACCCAAATCCCGCTGGTCTCGACGTGTCTGCATATTTCCAAGGTTATGCAGCGATCTTGTGAGTTTGACCTGATTCATAACAATTTTGACTATCTGCCATTGACCTATCTACCTTTCGTAAAAACGCCGATTCTGACCACAATCCATGGCTTTTCAGACCCGGACATACTGCGGGTTTACCACGACCATAAAGATTCTTACTATGTTTCGATCAGCGATTCGGATAGGGACAAAGAGCTACCGTATTTGGCGACTGTTTACAATGGTATTGACCTTTCTAATCTTACGTTTAGGGAGACGCCTGGAGACAAGCTCGTCCATTACGGACGAATACACAACGACAAAGGGACACACCTGGCGATTGAAGTCGCAAAAAAGTGCGGTATGGATTTAATAATAGCCGGCATAATTCAGGACCAAAATTACTTCGACACGCTTGTCAAACCTTATCTAAACCAATCCTCGATTCAGTATATAGGCCCCGTTAATCCCGTCCAGCGTGACGCGCTTCTTAAAGAAGCGTATGTGGTCATTCACCTTAACACAATTCCTGAACGGTTCGGCTTGGTGATGGCTGAATCAATGGCCGCGGGCGTGCCGGTAATTGCGATGGATTTAGGCTCATGTCGTGAGGTCATCGCGGATAAGGAAACCGGCTATTTGGTCAATAATGTCGATGAGGCGGTGGAGGCTGTGGGCAAAATTGATAGAATAGACCGCAAAAAATGCCGCCTGCGCGTGGAAGATAATTTCACCATCGACCGTATGGTCGAAGGATACGAAAAGGTATATGCGGAAATCTTTCGCAGAGAAGGAAAGTACTGAAATACATGAATTAAAACAACCAAAATAATGAATTCTCCATACAATAACCCCCGATTCAAGAATCGGGGGCTAAAAAAGAAAAATATAAATGATTGGATATATGTTGACATGGACAACCTATGGTAGTTGGCTTCAGGGAGATGAAAGAGGCTGGGTCAAAAACGGAAGAATATTACAACCTGATAACAAGTTATATTTGACGAATAAACAAAAACTAAATGGAACGCCTGTCAAATTAAAAGAAGCGCAAAAAAGGTTAGTAAAAGAGATTATTCTTGCCGAATCAAAAAGGATAAATCAGAAAATATGCGCCTTTACTGTCTGCAGTGATCATATTCATATAGTTGCCGAATCCTGTTCAGAATCAATATCGCAAATAGTACAACGATACAAACGTGTAAGCACTTATGCCTTGCAAAAAAATGGATTTAACGGCAAAGTATGGACTAAAGGTTATGATAAAAGATATTGTTTCAGTGTAAAAGATTTAAGAATCAGAATAAATTATGTTTTAAGACATGGTTAAAGTAAATTTATTTAGCCCCAGATTCTTGAATCTGGGGTTACTTAGAAAAAACGTAACCGTTCACACAGAAAATAAGGCGTTTTTGTGTCATTGCGAGGCCTTTAGGCCGAAGCAATCTCAAAAACGTACGATTTTAGATTGCTTCGCTTCGCTCGCAATGACAAAAATGCGGTTTTCCCGTGAACGCTTACGAAAAAACAAATGAGAAAAGAAATTGTAAAAAGATACACAAACAATCCTATCCTGACAAAGGATGATATTCCGTATCCGGTGCAGACGGTTCACAACGCCGGCGTTACGAAATTTAATGACAGATACATAATGCTGTTTCGTTCGCACCTCGATACCGGAAGGTCCCTAATCGGCTTAGCTGAAAGCGACGACGGCTTCAAATTCAAGGCGAGGCCTGAACCTTTTATTATGCCGAGTAAAGAGCCGATATTTTGTGAATATGAAGAGTTTGGCGTTGAAGACCCGCGGATTACACCTTTGGAAGGAGTTTATTATATCACTTATAGTGCGTACTCCAGGTATGGCGTCCGCATCGGCTTGGCTAAGACTATGGATTTTGAATCGGTCGAAAGGGTTGCCTTTATTACCCAGGCTGATTATCGCAATACGGTTCTTTTCCCTGAAAAGATTGGTGGCAGATATGTCAAGCTGGATAGACCTCATTCCGACATCAGTCCCTGGTCGATCTGGATAAGTTACTCGCCGGACCTGCGTCACTGGGGCGACTCACGCGTCGTGTTAAAACCCGTGCCGTACCATTGGGACGAGATGAAGATCGGTCCCGGCGCTCCGCCGATTCGCACCGACAAAGGCTGGCTGAATATTTATCACGGCGTTTTTCCCACAATGGACGGCCATATATATCGGCTTGGCGTCGCATTGCATAAGCTCGATAATCCCGCTGTGATACTCGGCGTTAGTGACAGATGGATTTTGCAGCCGGAGGACCCGTGGGAAGTTGTCGGCTACGTGCACAATGTTGTCTTTACATGCGGTGCGGTCCCGGAGGATGATGGGACGTTGAAATTATATTGGGGCGGAGCCGACAAGGTAATGTGCGCCGGCACAGCGGTAATAGATGAGCTTGTTGAGCTTTGCCTGACGGACTCTCGGCCTGCGATGTAATCCAGGCGGGGGTCATTTCGAGCGGAGTCCCGATCAGAATCGGGATGAAGTCGAGAAATCTGTTTTGAATAGATTTCTCCGCTGCGTTTGCTGCGCTCACTTCGGTCGAAATGACATCCTCCTACAAAGCAATCAGGATTTTATGAAGCAAAGCCATCCGTGACATATTCTCTTGAGTTCTCCTCCTAATTGTTGTTCTAAATACTAACCTAATTAAAGATAATGAATCAAGAAGGATATTGAGAGAAATTCCGTTCTTATTTGTTAATGCGGGATTAAGTATGTTCTCTAATTATCTCTATTAAACTCCCAAGTAAGCCGGAGAGCCGCTTTTTTGGTTTCTCACATATATCTTTTAAATATCCAACCCCTTTTTTGAATAAAGTGTATTTCTTTATATCTAAAGGCATCAATCGATTTTCTGCTCTTGCCTTTGTCATACGATTGTATCTATTAGCTCTTGCAAAAAACCGCCACTGTTCGAATGCATCTTCAATTTTGTTGTCAATAATCACTTCTTGGTTGTATTGTATTTTATTATTAGAATATTCAAGATGCTCCTTCCATAAGTCTTGTCTCAATTTTTTAGCACCATTGCGATCCCAAACAGCAACGTTTATTTCTGAATCGGTTCTTAAACTTTGGTAACTAATATTTGCTGAGCCGATAGAATACCATTCATCATCAACAATGAATAATTTGGCATGTACATAGATATCATTGTAACTATATATTTCCTTGTTTTCTCCATTATCTTTGTATGATGTTGCAAGAGTATACACATAAATATTGGGATGATTCTTGACTTCTATTAAAAATTCTTTGGAAAATAGTTTTGTGAAATCAGGATTACCGGGGAGAATGATAAAAATCTTAACTCCTCTATATGCGGCATAAATCAATGCTCTTATTATTGAGTGGTGGGATACTTTGTCAAAAAAGTATTGATTTTCAAGATAAATATACCTTTTTGCATTATTGATGGCGTTTAAGTAGCTCTCTCGGATGCTATATTCACCATCACTTATATTTGGATATATATTACTGGGAATTGTTCTTGTAACTTGAATCTTAATATTACCTTCGTTTTCTTGAGGTGGCTGTTCTGGAGGGTACGGAAGGTCAGCTGGCTTGATATCCTGTGGGAATGAGCCATATTTCTTATTTTTTTCAGTTGCTTTATCCCATCTTTGTACAAAATTATGAATTACATCTCTTACTACAGGTCCTCTAATCTCACAAAAAAGGTCATGTGTAGGATGCGGTTCCTTTCTATCGTGAGCACTTGTATCAATATGAGTTTTATCCATGTTAATGCCACCAACAAATGCAATTTTGTCATCTATAATAAAAATCTTCTGATGATGACAACCAAGTTTATTATAATCCCATCTGAATTTGGCTTTACAATTAAGCCCCTTTAATCTCTCGAAATCCTCTTTTGTCCCTTCAAAATCACCTCTTATTGCTTTACTTCGCCAGGCTAGAACTTTGAAATCCATGTTTTCCTTTTGGCTGACCTCTGAGACAATCTTTATTATTTTATTATCAAATGATGGAATTATAAAATCAATATCAACGTAGCACATCGTTAGCCACACTTTAGCTTGGGCTTTCAATATCGCATTAAAAATGTGCCTCATAGCCTCTTGGCCATCTATATACGGGATTGCAATATTACCTTCTCTTTGAGGATAACATGGAGCTTGTGATGCTGATGGGATAGGCATATTTTTCCTCTCTATTTATCTGTATAATATCCTAACTTTTTAATGGATTACAAAGTGCTTACTGTATTACTCGCCGATCTACAGATTGACTAGGATTATCTCACCAGCACTGAAGAATAAACTGCACCAGCGAAAAAGTCAATTGATTTGGAGCAAAATTAAACGTTTTCTCGAGCTTTATTGCTTGGTGCATTTAATTTTTATGATTCTTATTGATTGGTATAAATCATTTTTCCGCATTCACATATCATATACGACATACGTAAAGCGCGTACGCGCTTTACGTATGAGCTTTTTTCTTGCGATTGGTCGTTAAGACCAAATAATTTCTGATTTAATGTGCCGGAGGTGCGGCGCACAGAACATTTGGATTTATCAAAAAGCTTATGCAGAGCACAGACTACATTAGTGTGGTCACTGAGGGTTCAAGCCCCCGGTTACTTCTCCCAATTCAGCATAACATTTTTGAAGAATGCGCCTTGCTTTGTGGGGGTGTAATTCCAGTCTGAAATCAATTGCGGCGGCCAATCGGGATCGAAGCACCAAGCCGTCCATGATATACCCTTTTTCTTAAAATACTTAATTATTGTTTTGCCGTATTCTTCATCACTAATCACAGGGACATGTGCTCCTGGATCATCGGCGGACATAAATCCAAACTCTGTGGCGAATAAAGGATATTTATCGGCTACGAAGCCAAAGTCCCTCTCCCAGTTCTTTTCAAACGGCTCTGTAGTTTTTTGCGGGTATGGATGAGAAACATATCCGATTCCTTCTATTTCAATCGGATCAGCTTTAACGGGTTTAATATCATAGCCCCAGTTAAAACCGGCAGCTAACGGAATAACCTTTTTATCGTGGGCAAAAATGATTTGAATGATTTCTTCGTTGATTTTTTTCCATTCCGGCCAGGTCATGCGTCCCAACTGTCCATTGTAGGTTGTAGGCTCATTAAAAATTTCATAGAAGGCAATAGTCGGAACATTTTTATAACGATAAGCAACGCTCCTCCAGAAATTAAGGGTCTGCTGTTTGGTGGTGTCATACATTGGATGTTGAAAAAGACCTGTTTTTAGATTCCCGATGGAGTGCCACTCGATAATTAAGTACAGCTCAAGCTCAGAGGCCCAGGTAACAGCCTGGTCTAATAGCTTAAAGTATTCTTCTTTGCCGCGCTGCCGCCAGGCCATAGGATGCACCGGCACTCTAACGATATTCGCACCCCATTGTTTTATTACTTCAAAATGTTTCTTGGTCCAACGGCCGTTTTTCTGGATTTTGTCCGGGTCGGAAATATTAACTCCTCTAAAAAGTATGCTCTTACCTTTTTCATCGACAAACTTATTTCCTTCGACGTGTATAAAATCCAGCGGTTTACTAATCTGACTGGCATCAAAAGTATCCGGGTACGGTATATACCACCATTCTTTTGGAGTGCTTTGGTCATGTTGTGAGGCAAGCAGTGGATTATTTGAAATCATTATAAACATCAGGCAAAGAATTGAGAGTGTAATGATATTTTTCATATAGCCTCCAATTATCTTATCAATTCAGGTCCTTCCAGCATTTTGCCACCGTTGAAGAATAAACAGCTTCAGTGAAAAAGTCAACTGATTTGAGGTAAAAATCCACGTGAAACGCCGTGCTCCGGCAGGCTCTCAGGCTCGGCGTAGGCCTCCGACGGAGCGAGCCGCCCTGACGAGTGGGGCTAACTATTTAGCCTCCCAATTTACTCGCCTTTGCGTAGCCGCTTTAGCGGAGCGAGGTTGGGGGGTTCTTTTCTAAATGTTTAGCCTGCGGTTCCATGCTTTAGCAGGGAAAGTTTACCATAGGTTCGGTCTGTTGTCCATCAGCAGGGTCGTTCGGCCGTATTTCTCCGGTGACAGAGACTCCTTTAGTATTTTACGAATCTCTCGCATCGGTGTGCGCTGTGTTGTATGAGTGATGATGATGTGCTCGTTTTGCAGCTTTTCAATTAGCTGTGCAAATTCGTTGATGTGCATATGTTTGCCGGCCTCAGCCCTTCCGGTATGATCTGTCTCGTAAAACGTGCACTCGGCGATCAGGATTTTGCTTTCCACAATGTAATCCAACTGTGAAAAATCGGCATACTGAGTGTCACCGATATAGGTGACAATCGGTACCTCAAGCGGATAGTCAATTTGGATTCCCTGTTTTTTTAGCTCGACGAGTTGTGCCCCGGCAAGCTGAGCATACTCGGGTTTAAGTTTTTTTCGCTTTTCGATTACGCTATAGCTGACAGAGCCGCTACAGTGCCTGGTGGGAAATACCCGAACGAACAAATTCGGCTTTATTTGGTGTTCATCGCCGGCTTTTACGCCAATTAGTTTGCCCGGCACTTGATTTCCGTCTAATCTGCCCCAGGCCTCGATTATATCTCTCATCGGTCCAAGCAGATTTTGCGGAGCATATATCGTACCGGCAGATATGCCGCAAAAGTTCCGTTGCGATAGGTAATATGCGAAACCCGCAGCATGGTCCATATGTCCATGCGTCAGCAGCATGTTATTTATTGATATAATCTGGTCCGGGGCCTTTCCGATGTCGAAGCACACGTCCAACTGCGGGATTGCAACTACGGTCTCTTCACCTGCGATTGAGTAGCCGATGATTTCCAGGTTATCTATCTTTATATATGCTAATCTATGACTGGGCATTTGATTTCATAACGACTAAATATTTTGGATACACTGAAATTTCGTCGCCGTCCTTCTCCATAGTAGTTCCAGCCTTCGTAGTCCCTTAGGGAAGTAGGCACTACGAAGGATGAATTCCGGCGACGGCTAAACGACATAGTAGAGTGCTGTTGCAGTTATGTCAATTTGTTTTTGACATTGGCAGTTGAAGGCTATATAGTTTTTCTTTTGTAATGTCGGCACACAATAACAAATCACAAGCAACTTTTAGTTGAGGGAGCTGTCTCAATGCCTGCTGGTAAAGCTGACGACAAAGTGATTACCGATAAGAAAGGTCGGTTAAAACGGCTGGTTTGGATAGTCGGTAGCATTATCCTCGTAATGTTGGTAATTTTTGTCGCAGCTAAGCTCTGGCTTGTTCCTGGTCTAATCCGGCAGGAAGCAGAACGAAGATTGTCGGAATTTTGCAAAGGTACGGTTGAAATTGACACCGTCGAGGTGAAACGCTCTGGACAGATTTATCTTGAGAGAATTAGGTTTTACGACAAGACAAAACGCCAGTGGCTGTTAGCCGACAAGGTAAAGGCGACTTTGACTAATTGGCCGAGCCTGAGTCCTCTGATAACCGGGATCGAAGTTGACAACTTAAACCTGCAAATTTTTGAAGAAGACGGCAAATTCACAACGCCATTTCTACTTTTTTCAAAGCAGCCAGGCGATTTATCCTCCGGGTATTCGGACATCCACAAACTTATAGTCAAAAAAGCCTCAATTTTGGTGTCTAATAGCAATGACTCGGCGGTGAGATATGACAACATACATTTATCAGTAGCAAAACGAGAAGGATTTTATGATATCTTGCTGGAACGTCTAATCCCCCAGGCTTCAGAGTTGCTTGTAGCTAAGGGCACAATCAATTCAAAGACTCTTCAGGCCGACCTTTCTTTACAAATGAAACATACGGTCAGCAAAGCTGAAATGAACGAACTTTTGGCCGTATTGAATCAACCAAACATTTCAGCCGAGGGCAAAATATCAGCCGACTTAACAATTGCCGGCCCTCTAAAAGAGCCAAAGGCTCTAAAGGCCAAGGGCAAGATAAACCTGGACGATTGGATCGCGGAGACAAAAAATAATCTAATTGCACAAAACGTAACGACCCAAATTAAACTGAATAACCAACGCTTGGATTTTGAGAATTTCACCGCGAATTTCTGTAAAGGATGGGTAAACGGTTCATTTTACGCCGAGCTTAGATTAAGCCAGCCTACCGAATTCGGCGGCCAAATCTTGGCTATGGATGTCGATTTGGTGCAATTGACTTCGGTGTTAGCTGCGAAAAAAAAGGCAACAAAGGGCGCGATCACGCTCAATTACAAATTTACTGCCAGCGGTAGTGATTGGAAAAACCAACAAGGCGAAGGGCTGGTCTTCTTTGATGATGCGGATATTAGTGTTTTGCCTGTAATTCCTAATATATTTGGTGCTGTAGGATTATCGAGCTACGATCCACTTACAATGTCCGATGCTCAGGCAACCTTCAGCACGGCCGGGCCAATCGTAACGATAAAAAATGCACACATTGCTAATCGTTTCGCGGCCATAGAAGCTGAGCCCGGCGGAACAGTTAACCTGCAAACTGAGCACATAGATATGCGCGTTGTGGCGATACCGCTTAAACAGCTCGACTCGTTGATGAGACGCATACCCATCGTCGATATTTTTACCAACCTCAAAGACAAGCTTACTCGCCTGCACATTGAGGGACAGTGGTCGGATCCGCCGAATAAACTAATAACGAAAGAGCCGATAAAGGATATTAAAGACGGCACGGTAGGTTTTTTGCAGGACGTGGTAACAAGCGGCGGCCAGTTTAGTCAAGCAATGCTTGGGAAATTCGGCATCTTGTTTAAAAATAAGCAAGATAATAAAAAGTAATCCAGGAGACACCTCATGCCTGATAGGCGTATCCATAGGGGGCCGCATCCGGCAGATGAGAAATTATTCGCCGACGACAAAATCGGCGATTTGAGGTCTGCGCTGAGTGACTTCTCGCTTTTACTGACGAAGGGTTATGCAAAAAAAAGTGCCCTGAAATTAGTCGGTGACAGATTCTCACTTACCGAGAGACAAAGATTAGCTATTATGCGAAGTGCCTGCTCCGACCAGCAGCTTGCCTCTCGCAACCAGCGTGAAGTTAAAATTTCTGACTTGGTTGGTCAACCTATTGCCATTGATGGCTACAATATCCTTATAACCATCGAGGCTGCAATGAGCAGCGGCGTGATTTTCAAAGGCCGTGACGGCTGTTTCCGGGATTTGGCGAGCATCCATGGAACATACCGCAAAGTAACGGAAACAATACCGGCTGTGCAGCTTATAGGCGGATTTCTAAAAGATATTGGCGTAATAAAAGTCCTCTGGCTGTTGGATAGCCCGGTTTCCAATAGCGGCCGATTGAAAAAACTAATCGGTGAATTAGCTCAAAAGAATGATTGGAGTTGGGAGATTCAACTTTTATTCAGCCCCGATGCGGAGTTGATAAAAACCGATTTAATTGTAGCCAGTAGTGATAGTGTCGTACTGGATGGCTGCAAGAAATGGACCAACCTCGCCGCCGAGATCATCACACAGAAACTTCCCTCTGCAACCGTGATTGACCTAGCCCCAAACTCCGCGTAGCCCTTGAATCCACGTTTCTTTCGGCAAACCTCAAAGAAAGTTATAATTTCCTTCCGTATTCGTGTAAGGCGCTCCAAAGGATTTCATACCATTCCTGTCATCGTGCCCAACACCGGGCATAAGGCAAACTTTGGAACCGGCTATTCGCTCTGTATAATCTGAACCTCAGCAAGGAAAACTCCAGGTAGTCAAAGCGAATTCGAGTCATTACTGACTAACGCCACAACCTCCTTGTCCTCCAGCCACTTCTTCAGAGTTACCGGAGTCGGTTTTGCCTCTTGGGCTGGTGGCTCATGCGCCGCCTTGGGCATTTCATCCTTGTCTGGCGGCTCTGCCGGTTTAGCCTGAGTCTCCGGTTGGGTCGTGGTAGGGGGTGTCGCCGCCGGCGATTTTCTCTTGCAGCCCTCTGCATAGAGCAGCAAAGCCACGGCAAAACCTGCCAGCGTTACCCATTTCAAAAAGCGTTTCGTCTTTCGGTCCATTGTTATCTCCTATGCCAAAAGTCCACTCCACCATTACGTTGTGTCTTTCTAATCCGCTGCCGGAACTCGATGTCGAAGCAGCCTTCGTTATCGCCGATCCGTCCGTATGATTCTCTTATGTCTAGCATACATCTGGTTCTCACTTACTTATGTCTAAGAGCGTATCATGGCGCATTGGTCAAGTAAAGATGGTCAGCCAAAAAAGTTTCGGCTCGTATTTTATCACTCGTATCTTGTAGAGGTTGGCAGCGTCAAGGCCGAAGGACTTGTCGATGGTCGCTTATCACTAAAGAATTCAGCCATCCCCAAGACTTCGGCGAGCTCAGTCGAGCCGCTACGCTTGGGGCTGCCACACGTCAGTTGTCGATAGTTTCCAAATCCCTCTAAGGTATGTTGCAGTAAAATTGATATAGTCCTTTTGATTAATCAAAAAGACTATATGCTTAAAACATACACCTTATTTACAGTCAGGGGCTAAACATTTTTATCGATTAGTTTTGTGATTATAGGGAGGTCAATCTTTTCAAGGGAATCACAGATTAAATCAGCTTGATAGAGATTATCTGCGGTTGTGGAATTCGTCACTGCGATACACTTAGCGCCTGCGGCTTTGGCGGCCTGTACGCCGCTCGGAGCATCTTCAAAAACCACACAATTTGCAGGCACAAAACAGTATCTCGTCTCTCGTCGCTTTCCTCGACTCTTCGACGTTGCTCAGAGTAGGCTTTGCTCGGGACAGGCGTATCTCGCGAAGGGTGGCAGCGTCATCTCTGAGGGATGTCCATGGTCGCTTATCACTAAAGAGTTCAGCCATCCCCAAGACTTCGGCGAGCTCAGTCGAGCCGTTACGCTTGGGGCTGCCACACGTCAGTTGTCGATAGTTTCCAAATCCCTCTAAGGTATGTTGCAGTAAAATTGATATAGTCCTTTTGATTAATCAAAAAGACTATATGCTTAAAACATACACCTTATTTACAGTCAGGGGCTAAACATTTTTATCGATTAGTTTTGTGATTATAGGGAGGTCAATCTTTTCAAGGGAATCACAGACTAAATCAGCTTGATAGAGATTATCTGCGGTTGTGGAATTCGTCACTGCGATACACTTAGCGCCTGCGGCTTTGGCGGCCTGTACGCCGCTCGGAGCATCTTCAAAAACCACACAATTGGCAGGCAAAATACCCATACGACTTGCAGCGACAAGGAAAAGTTCCGGGTCGGGCTTTTTTCGCTTGATTTCGCTTCCGGTGACATAGACCATCTTTTGGTAGGGGACCTTTGCAGATTCTAAAATAGCACGAGATAGCTCAAGCGTTGCGGATGTAGCAATGGCTAAACGAAAGTCCTTTCTTTGCAATGCTCCGTTTATCAACTCCAGTACACCCGGAAAAGCAGGCAGCGGTTCTTCCTGCATCGCTTTTATCAGATACTGCTCACGCAACTGAGCCGCGGCTTTTATCTGCTCATCGGTCAAATTCAAGCCATGTACGTCGGCTGCTGCCTTAACATATTTTTCGGCCCCTCTGCCTATACCGGCTGCAAAATCATCCGGCTTGACACTTTTTAAGCCGAACATGTCCTCGAAAACCTTGATGGTAACTTTGGCGTTTACCGGCTCGGTATCGGCAATCACCCCGTCAACATCAAATATCAGACCATACAATAGCACCATATCAAAAGTTAAATATCAAACATCAAAACCTGTCCTGTCCGGCTACGGATAGGCGCTTTGCCGAGACGAGAGCTAAGTCGAAGGATTACACGTAGAACAACGACATAAAACGTCATTGCGAGGAGGCCAAAGGCCGACGAAGCAATCTCGACCATCCGAAGGTAGGAGATTGCCGCGTCCTCACTTTATTCGGGCTCGCAATGACAATTACATTTTGCATTTTAATACGTCATTTTGACTTTTCCATTTTTATCCGCCTTTGGCGGGTTGATTTTTCATGTTTTCTGCATCGTTTTTTGCGAAGCGCAAAAATTTGGCCGTGGGTTCTTCCCGACCCACGGCCAATCCCGATAAATCGGGACTACTATATGACCACCCCTCCGAACGATAAGATTATGCGTTTCTTCTCAGCCCTACGGCTTGGAACTACTTTTCATTTAGCTTTTGCTTTATGAGTTTGCCCGCACGACAGGCAGCGTCTTTGCCGAAATCAACACACTTGTGCATCCCTTGGTTGAAAGATTTCGCAAATTCGTCCGATTTAATGGGCGAATGTATAAATTTTTTTTCATTAGATTTATGAACCCGATTTTCGGGTACAGGTGCAAGAGTATAGATTGCGGTTGCAAAACCTGCAAAATAGACAATTAGAAAAAATACCACTTTGGTTGCCCAGCGCCTCATTAATCCCCCCAACATATAAAGGCAGCGATTTTACTCGTGCTTCGCAGCGATCCATCCTCCGTAGTATCCTTCTCTGTAGTAGGTACAGCGAAGGATGAACTGCAGAGCGTGGAAGCGCTGCTTTTCAGCAGTAGCATCGGTCATCCCCCCAGCCGTCCCATGCAAACATCTCTACTAAATATTTAAGATAAAAAACCACCGATGCCAAACGCAAATTTGACATTTTGTTCTTAGTTATTGCCGTATGGATATAGTATAATTTTATCGAGGGTAGAAAAGATGGATTGAATATTTGGATTTAAAGGGATTTAATGAATACGAAAAAGAAAATTGATTACTGGCTGGATATCGCGGATTACGATTTAGCCAGTGCGAAAGCGATGCTGGAATCAAAAAGGTTTCTGTATGTTGGTATTCTTTATCATTAGGTGGTAGAGAAATGTCTGAAATCTTACTTCTGGCATACTCAGAAAAAAGAACCTCCTTATAGTCATAATCTTCTGTTGCTTTCAGAAAAATCAAAATTTGACAAGCACGCCAACCAAGAGCATTTTTCGCTTTTCAATGAGCTTATGCCGCTTAATATACAGGCTCGTTATCCTGAAGACAGAGAGCTTTTGTTGAAAGTGCTCAATGCCAGGAAGTGCGAAGAGCTTTATATGAGAACAAAGAAATTTTACTCATGGATAAAAAAGTTGTTGAAATAGCCAAACTTTACGCCCAAAAAGTAAAGGGTTTTATGCCTGTCAGCATGGTGATACTTTACGGCTCACATGCTAGAGGTACCGCCAAAAAAAACAGTGACATAGATATAGCTGTTGTGGTGGATAAATTTCGTGGTGATTATCTTAAGACAAGCGCCGATTTGTTTAATCTTGTGCGTACAGTAAATAAACGTATAGAACCGGTGCTCTTATGCCGTGAAAACGACAAAAGCGGATTTCTGGAGAACGTGCTGAAACATGGCAAGATTATTTACAAGTCCTCCCCATAAGCGGGGAATCACAATTCAAAACTCAAGACTTAAAACTCAAAAAAGCATCCTATATACTCCGTGTCACCTGTAATAAGAGCAATTGTTGAATTTGTATATATGTGACTGCCGACATTTTGACCTGAAATCAAGGTAAAAAAATTGATTTTTCAAGGTAGATTGTGTATTATATTATCAGGCAAAGCAGAGCTTCCAAGCGGATATTATCTCGTGCTACATAGCGCTTCGCAGAGTAGCATGGGAACTCTCATAAGCTCAGAAGGTTGAAAAGGTTTGACTTACGTAGGAGGGCAAGAATTGTATCAGGCTCGTTTTACTCTTTTGATAGTCCTGATTTTTTTACTCAATTTTGCTTCGATCTGCCAAGCCCAATACCCCGGCGGCTCAGGCGCGGAGGCAAATCCTTATCAGATTAGTTCGGTCGCTGACTGGCAAAGTTTGATGAATACCCCGGACGATTGGAATAAGCATTTTATCCTGACAGCCGACTTGGATTTGCAGGGGATCAATCTATCTCCCATCGGCAATAGTAATAACTACTTTACCGGTGTCTTTGACGGCAATGGGCATATCATCCGCAACGCAGACGTGAATATGCCCGGCAGCAATGTCGTCGGACTATTTGGTCGAGTGGATTGTCCTGGACAAATATGTGACCTCTGCGTAGAGAACATCGAGGTTACCGGCAAAAATTATGTTGGCTGCCTTGTAGGAAATATTGGTTATCTTAGCAGCCTCACCACCTGTTACGTCAAAGGTTCGGTCATTGGAAGTGAAAATGTTGGAGGCCTTGTGGGGTATAATTGGGGTGCCACCATCACTGCCTGTTATGCCACCGGCTCTGTCAGAGGAGATGATTTTGTTGGCGGACTGTTAGGATATATTGAATATGGTAGCATTTTGACCGCTTGTTATGCTGATGGCTTGGTCAGCGGAAAATTTGGTGTCGGCGGCTTGGTGGGATGGAATTCCGGCGGCATTGAAGCCTGTTATGCCACCAGCTCTGTCAGGGGAGACGAAATTGTCGGTGGCCTGGTTGGAAATAATTCTGGCAGCCTCACTGCCTGTTACGCCAACGGCTCGGTAATAAGTGGAATCCGTTCTGGTGGCCTGATGGGATGTAATTCTGGCTCCCTCACCGCATGTTTCTGGGACGTCGAAACGTCTGGCCAGACGGGCAGTGCTTATGGGGGCAAAGGCTTGACCACCAGCGAGATGAAATCTCTGGCTATTTACCGCAACGCCGAATGGGCAGGAAAAGGCTGGGTCATCAACGATGGACAGGATTGTCCTCGCTTAGACTGGGAAAATACCGGCGGTGTCCCCATACCTGAACCCGAGTCCATTCCTCTTTTGGGTAGTGGTACCGTAGAAGATCCTTATCAGATATGGGCAGCTTCGGATTTTGCCCTTCTGAGCTGGCATACTTCAATTCTGGATAAACATATCGTTTTGCTGGACGACTTGGACTTATTCGGAATTACGCTTTACCCTATTGGTGATTTGGGGCCTTTTATAGGGACTTTCGAGGGCAATGGACATATTGTCCGCAATGCAGATGTAAATATACCCAGCAGCGATAACGTCGGACTATTCGGTTATTTAGGCGAGGACGGCCGTATCCAAAATTTAGGCGTAGAGGACATCGTGATTAACGGCAGAAATCATTCTGGTGGCTTGGTAGGTAATAATAGTGGCACTCTCACCGTCTGTTATGCCACCGGCACGGTCAGCGGCGATAATGATGTCGGTATTCTGGTGGGATTAAATTATAGAGGCAGCTTAACTACCTGTTATGCCACCGGCTCAGTCTATGGGAATTGGGATGTCGGCGGCCTGGTTGGAGATAATAGTTATGGCAGCATCACTGCCTGTTATGCCAACGGCTCGGTCAGCGGAGCCAATTCAGGTGTCGGTGGCTTGGTGGGTGAGAGTAGGGGTATCCTCACCGCTTGTTACGCCACCGGCTCGGTCGAGGGAAACAGTTCTGTCGGTGGTCTATTAGGGCAGAATTATGGTAGCCTCACCGTGTGTTTCTGGGATATTGAAGCTTCCGGATGGACTACCAGCGCCGGTGGGACGGGTAAGACAACAGCCGAGATGAAAACCAGGAGCACTTTCACAAATGCTGGCTGGGATTTTGTCGGTGAGAAAGCAAACGGAACTGAGGATATTTGGTCGATTTGCGAAGGCACAGATTATCCGAGGCTGACTTGGCAGATACCAGCGGCTGATTGGCTTTGTCCGGATGGGGTAGGAATGGAAGATTTCAGCTATTTAGCCCAGTTCTGGATGATACCGGAAGGTGGCAATAACCCAGCCGATTTGGATAAAGATAACGCCGTTGGAATTAGTGATCTGATTATCTTCTGCGAACAGTGGCTGAGGACAAGATAATTCACGAACCGAAAAAGATGAAAGGATTTGATTTACTTATGAGGGCAAGAAATGTGTAAGTCTAGTCTTACTTTCTTAATAGTCTTAATTTTTCTATTCGATTTTATCGCGGTCTGTCAGGCCCATTATTCCGGCGGCTCCGGCACAGAGGAAAATCCTTACCAAATTGCTACGGTTGCCGACTGGCAAACTTTGATGAATACCTCGGACGACTGGAATAAACATTTTATCCTGACAGCCGACCTGGACTTGAAGGGGGTCGCCTTATTTCCGATCGGTAATCTTAGCAACATGTTTACCGGTGTCTTTGACGGCAACGGCCATATCATCAGCAATGCAGTGATAAACATGCCCAACAGCAATTATGTCGGCCTGTTTAGTTGTGTGCAGTCTGTTGGACAAATACGAAACCTTTGCATAAATAACATCGCGATTACTGGCAAAAATTATGTCGGTAGCTTAGTAGGAGACAATGGCGGCAGCCTTACGGACTGTTGTGCCATCGGTTCGATCAGTGGAAACAAATATGTTGGTGGCCTGGTGGGGGGAAATGTGGGTGGCAATCTCACTAACTGTTCCGCCAGCGGCTTAGTCAGCGGTAGTGAGTGGTCTGTCGGCGGCCTGGTGGGAGACACCTTTTTTGGCAGCTTCATAGCCTGTTACGCTACTAGCACTGTAATAGGAGATATTTCTATCGGTGGCCTGATTGGAGATAATAGTTATGGTAACATTACAACTTGTTATGCTACCGGTTTGGTCATCGGCAGTGCTGATGTTGGTGGCCTTGTGGGAGAGAATTCTGGCGGCAACCTCACCGACTGTTATACCACCGGCACGGCCAGCGGAAATCAATATGTTGGTGGTCTAGTGGGATTTACCTATGAATCCGCCAATATCACCAATTGTTATGCTACTAGTTCAGTCAACGGTAATCTTTATGTTGGTGGTCTGGTGGGATATAATCGGGGATGTACTATTATCACATGTTTCTGGGATGTCGAAACTTCCGAACAGACTACAAGCGATGGTGGGATGGATAAGACAACAGCCGAGATGAAAACCAGGAGCACTTTCACAAATGCTGGCTGGGATTTTGTCGGTGAGAAAGCAAACGGAACTGAGGATATTTGGTCGATTTGCGAAGGCACAGATTATCCGAGGCTGACTTGGCAGATACCAGCGGCTGATTGGCTTTGTCCGGATGGGGTAGGAATGGAAGATTTCAGCTATTTAGCCCAGTTCTGGATGATACCGGAAGGTGGCAATAACCCAGCCGATTTGGATAAAGATAACGCCGTTGGAATTAGTGATCTGATTATCTTCTGCGAACAGTGGCTGAGTGGAAGATAATTCACACACCGGTAAATACGAACGACGAAATACGCATCATGAGATAAAAGATACGGTAGATAGTTGTTTATTGAGAACCTCTTTTAGTGTCTTGCAGACGATTGCGATTTCGTCTTTTGTCAGGTTGTTATAAAACGGAAGGGCGATTGTATGATCACTGACGGATTCGGTGATGGGGAAATCGCCGTGTTTATAGCCGAACTGCTCGACCATTAACGGCTGCAGATGCACAGGCGGAAAATAGTTTCCGACCTGAATGTCCCTGTCTATTATTGCTTGTAGAATCCTGTCTCGCTGTTGAGCTGAAAATCTATCCGCAAGCTGGACAACAAATACGAACCAGCTCATATCACAGCCATCCGGCTCAGCGGGTACTTTTAGTCTGTCATCGTCTGCAAGCATTTCTTGATACCATTGTGCAACCTGTCGGCGTTTGGCTTTGATTTGCTCGATTCTTGCGAGTTGCGCAATGCCGAGCGCGCAATTAATGTCACTAAGCCGAAAATTATAGCCTAAGTGTTTATGGCACAGCCAATTATTATCCTTGTCCCTGCCTTGATTGCGAAGCGACACACACATATCTGCCAAATCATTGTCGTCGGTCAAAATCATTCCACCCTCGCCGGTGGTTATTTGCTTATTAGGATAGAAGCCAAACACACTCATTGTGCCGAATGTGCCAACCTTTTTTCCATTCAGCTCAGAACCAAGCGCTTCACAACTATCTTCAATTACCTTGAGATTATGTTTTTGAGCGATTTGACAGATTTTATCGAAACCGGCTGGATTACCGAAGACTTCTACCGGTAAAATAGCTTTCGTCTTGTTGGTAATTTTGGATTCAATTTTTGCAGGGTCAATATTCAGACTCACAGGGTCAATGTCAACAAAGACCGGTTTGGCACCGGTCATCATAATAGAAGTCGCAGAGGCAATAAAAGTAAATGGCGTAGTAATGATTTCATCACCCCGGCTAATGCCCAGTGCCAACATGCACAGGAATAAACCGCTGGTGCCGCTATTGACAGCAACTGCCCGTTTTGTACCGATATATTTAGCGAAGGCTTGTTCAAATTCTCCTACTTTTGGACCAAGTGACAGATCCGGACTGCGAAGCACTGCACAAACCGCCTCGATTTCTTTTTCGGTGATATCCGGACGAGACAAATATATCCGCATGATAAAATCCTTGTTAAAAAGAACCAATTACCCCCACCACAAGGGTGGGGGCTAAACATCATAATCTTCAAGTTTGAATTTTACTGCTTGGAATTAATAAATCAAAAACATTTTCAGAGGCTTATTAACGTCACTGCTTGGTAAGTAGGCAATCCGAGCGAAATATAAGAAATGAGAAGCGTTTATGGGACGTGGAGCCTCAAAGATAACGGTTTATTGTGGAAAAGATTGAGAAATGTGCTTTTTGTGTAAACGGCCTTTGCTTTAAGGCCGAGTAAAAAGCAATGTAAATACCCTAAGTAATAGGGCTAAAAAAAATGGCAAAGGGAAAAAATGTACTAACGACGGGTGATGTGGCTAAGATTTGCAACGTTGCTGCTCGAACAGTTTCAAAATGGTTTGACACCGGCCAGCTGAAGGGTTATCGCATACCCGGCAGTAAAGACCGTAGAATACCATTGAGTGAGCTAATCCGCTTTATGAAGGTGCATAATATGCCAACAGGGGGTTTGCCGGTTGGCAAAATCCGGGTCCTAATAGTAGATAGCAACGAGGAAGCATCTTCAGCTTTAGCCGAGACTTTGAAAACCAAAGCAGGTTATGATGTGCAAACCGTTCGGAGCGATTTTGAAACTGGTGCGATTGCTCATAGATTTGCTCCTCACGTTTTGCTGGTAAACCTCTTGGCTGATGATGTAGATGCGGCAGGCATTTGCAGAAGTATCCGTACCGATGAGGATTTACAGACCATTAAAGTTATAGCCCTTGCGAATCATCTGAGCGATTCCGAGTACACTGCATTGTTAAAGAAGGGCTTCGATGGCTGTATATCCGACTTTTCGGATATCACCGGTGTCATCAAGAAGATAGAAGAAGCCATCGCTATCATATATTAGTCCCGCACCGGTTAAATTAGGCTTGGACCTAATGGATGTGGGAAAGAGTTGTTCTCAACAGTGAATTAATAAAAGGCTGGTGTGGAAGACCAGCTTTTTTTTTATACTGTTTTTCTTTTTAATAATCTTTAAAACCTCTCATCCATTCCGGCCAGTCTTCCGGCTGGACACCACCGACTTGGGTCCAAGGACCGTTTACGTTGAAGTTACGATGCCATTTGAGTGTCCACAATTGTTTCAGCCCGACTTTTCTGACAGACCAATCCAAAAATGCGCTATTTACCACCGCTTTGTGCCGGTTAAGGCAGACACGCCTCATTTCATTACTACCGGTGAAACCTTCCGTAGATCCATCATAAGCCGGTGGTATATCAATATCGAACGGCCAAACATCGTACCAAAAGCAATCAAGAAAAAGCGGTATATTTTCAGTGGGTTTAACGTCAATATTCTTCCAGTAGTTTTCTAAGTTGCCGCCTATAGCACCTGAACCTCGATTGCAAAGCCACTCGTTTTCACCGTAGCTGGCGTAACTATGATCGCTAAATTTGCCCCAGGCCGCGAATGGATTTACACCTCCCTCTGATAAAGGTTTTGTGGCCATAGGGCATAAACCCATCTTAGGATCTTTATAGTAGTCCCGCAAAGTATAAGTCCACCTGTCCCTGCCCGTTTGGCTCTCACCGCCGAGACCCACATCAAAATAACCGTTATTATCGTTTGTGTACATCGACCAGATGAGACTCCATTGGCGTAGGTTTGCCTGACAGGCTACCGCTCTTGCTTGATTCTTCACACTCTGTAACGTCGGCATTAATATCGCCATTAACAGCGCAATGATTGAGATCACCACCAAAAGCTCAATAAGTGTAAACCCTCTTCTTTTGCTTATAGTTATTACTCCTTTTGTTAATTGTATTAATAATAATTACTATGATTATGTTACAACAAAATGTGCGGAAATTCAGGCAGTATGTAGATATATTTCTAGAGGGATTATATTTTCTCTTGCAGCATTTTGCCCAATAGTTCTATTAGTTCTTCGGGACTGACGGTTCTTTCCCGTAAATCTCCGGTGATTATGGTGTAATTGCCGTTGGGAAGTTTCCACTGCAATAGCACCGCATTGCTATCGTTCAAGTACTCTTTGTCGCCATAATATTCTGCCTGCACGCCTTTGCTAAGCAAGTGACTATATCTTGACTTGATTGACAATAAATCGCTTCTATCAATCCGGCTTCGCAGAATATATGTTAACAACATCTTGCTGTCTTGATAAATGCCGTTTTCCAGTGAATCCTGCCCGCTGAAGAAGCTCGCCAGTAGAATCATCATCGTAATTATTATTGCCGCCGCGGCTAATTTATTTATTCTTAAGTCTATAATAATATTGATGGTATCCATACCGTGTCTATGTGGATTAAGTGTGCCTGGGATGTGATTCTTTATATCCTCAGCGAGGTTGGGACGAACAGGCTCTGCAGTGGCTTTTGCCAATTCATTTAGCGATTTTTTTAATTGCTCTTCTCTCATCTCTGACCTGCTGTTTAATCGGCAATGTGCTTTCTCAGAATTTTTAATGCTCTGTTAAGTCTGCTTTTGAAAGTGCCTTGCCTTATATCTGCTGCCTCGGCGGCTTCGGCGATACTTAAATGCTGTATATAATGTAAGATTATAGTCTGTTTCAGCTTCCAGGGAAGTTTGTCAACAGCAATTTTCAACCGGCTCAAGTTTTCATTATATTCAACTCTGTGATGTTCAGTGATACCGCTAACCAGCGGAACAGTTAATTCTATTTCGGTTATTTCCTTGCCTTTATGCTTACGCCAATAAAGCTTTGATACATTGCTGGCAATACGATATAGCCAGCTGCTCAGCGCCTTGCTGTCTCTTAGTTGGCCTATATGGTGCCAGGCCTGTAAGAATGTCTCTTGGGTCAGATCTTCACTTACCTGAGAACTATGACCGAGCCTCCTCATAAACACATATATCTGTTGGTAGTTTTTATCAACAAGCTCGATTGCGGCTGCATGCTCGCCGGCCCTAAGGCGGGCTGCAAGCGAATCCTGCTTGCTTTCTGAGTGCGATAGCATCTGTTTAGAGGTTTTCGGCTGATTTTCCGGATGCGCCAAATCCGTGTTCTGTTCTGTCAATTTGGGATTTTTTGCCATTATTTTTTAACCATCTTTCTGTACATATCAATATACATTAAATTTGGCATTCACACAATATCAAAAGGCCTTAAGATTACCTGCAGCCGTCCGCAAGATTGTTAAAGTGAAGGATAGTGCTATAATAAAGTTAAACGATTTTTCTATATGGGAGATTGAAGAGTGAAACTATACCTGGTCCAACATGCAAAGGCAGCTCCAAAAGAATTAGACCCAGAAAGGTCACTGACCGAAGAAGGTCTGCGGGACATGCAGAAAATAGCCCGGTTCATTAAACCTTTGAATTTATGTGTTGATTATTTATGGCACAGTGGAAAGAAACGGGCTGTCCAGACTGCTGAGGTTTTGGCTAAAGTTATCAAGGTAAATAAAACACCAACCGTGCACGAAGGTCTTGGCCCGACCGATGATGTCACGGCATTAAGAACCGAGCTTGCCTTTGCTGCTAATGATATTATGATTGTTGGGCATCTGCCTTTTCTCGGCGGGCTGGCTTCGGTGCTTTTGACCGATTGCGAATTGACCAACATAGTGACTTTTAAGAACGCCGGCATTGTGTGCCTGAATTGTTCCGAAGCAGATAAATGGCAAATCGATTGGGTGGTGACACCGGAGTTGCTTGCCGATTGATGCTTGGTTGTTTAGCCCCCAAATCCTTCGGCTTAGCTCAGGACAGGTTTATTTGGGGGTTTTGATCAAACAAAGGGTTGAATATGACATCTCTGCCGACCGACCTTGATTCTTTTAGCCAAACCGTTAAGCATTTGTGGCAGCGGATAAATCCATGCACGCTTTGTCCGCGTAACTGCAAAGTCTATCGCAGCAAGGGCGAGGTTGGTTTTTGCGGCATCGCTCGTTTACCGGTAGTTAGCTCTGTAGGACCACATTTCGGCGAGGAAAGCGTGCTTGTCGGCACGGGCGGCTCGGGCACTATTTTTTTTGCCGGCTGCAACTTAGGCTGTATCTTCTGCCAGAATTTCGATATTAGTCATCATTGTCACGGACGCAAAGTGACTATTGAGAAGTTAGCTAAATCTATGCTCGAGCTGCAAAGCTACGGCTGCTGTAATATAAATTTTGTCACTCCTACCCACGTTGTCCCTGCTATTGTAGCAGCGATTGAATTAGCCAGAAAGAACGGCTTGTCACTGCCTACGGTCTATAATACCGGCGGCTATGATTCGGTTGAAACGCTCAGGTTACTTGAGGGCTACATTGATATTTATATGCCGGATATGAAATATTCAGATTCTAAAGTTGCCCAGCAGCTTTCTGCTGCGCCGGACTATCCAGAGGTAAACCGAGAAGCTGTCAAAGAGATGCACCGCCAGGTTGGTGACCTTCAGGTAGAAAAAGGCTTGGCGACACGCGGCCTTTTAGTAAGACATTTAGTTTTGCCGGACAACTTTGCTGGCAGCTTCGAGATTATAGACTTTTTAGCGGAGCAGGTTAGTCCAAAAACTACCATCAACGTGATGGATCAGTATCGTCCCTGCTACAAGGCTTCTTCGCACCCCAAAATAAATCGCAGACCTACACTTGAAGAAATTGGCAGTGTCCGCCAGTATGCAATCGAAAAAGAATTGAACTTACTTTAATAGTTGAATTTCATATAAAAATCATCTCAAAACGAGTTTGAAGGAGCTACTTTGTCGTTCGTTGAGCAAAGGTTACATTGCATTCACTGTACAATTCATACTTCACAAGATACCCAATTGTTCTTTTAATGTCTTCGCATTTTCGATAGCGTGGCCATCGATATCATTGTTAAAATAAGCGTAGATATTGTGGACTTCTTTGATATGCTTTTTTATCCAGTCGGCCCAGTTTTTTAGCATAGCCTTAGTGTAATTGCCTTGGTATTTTCCGGTTGGGCCGTGAAAGCGCAGGTAAATTACGCCGCCTGTTATTACGCGAGGTGTAGGGACACCGACCAAATCGTGAGTGCAAAAGCCGATGCTAAATTTATTAAGCAGCTCGTAAGTGTCGTCTGAAAACCAGCTGGTGTGTCTAAACTCAAAAATACTGGTTTTTCTTTTGGGAAGGGACTTGATAAAACTTTCCAGCCGAGAAAGGTCTTTGTGCATGCTCGGCGGCAACTGATAAAGAATAGGCCCAAGGTTACTTTTTAAGAGTTGGGCACCGGCGAAGAATCTTTCAAGCGGCTCTTGTGGGTCTTTGAGCCTTTTAATGTGAGTGATAAATCGATGGGCCTTTACCGTAAAGAGAAAATTTTTAGGGGCTTGTTTCCGCCAGTTTTTGAAGGTTTGCTGTTTTGGTTGATGATAGAAAGTGTTATTTATTTCAACCGTATCGAAATGCTGCGTATAATACTCTAACCACTTATTTTTTGGCAATTCTGCTGGATAAAAAGGCCCCGTCCAGTGGCTGTAATGCCAACCTGATGTGCCTATTCGGATATTACAAGCAGCTTTTCCCATAAGAAATATTTTAACACTTTGTGCAATTCTTGAAACTGTTATAATATTATGTACGTGTTATGTAGATGGATTTTGTTCCAACGGAGGCTGAAACGGTGAGCATTAAACCTCTTTTTACGTTTTCGGTGCATAGCTTGGCTTACGCCATTGTTGTTCTATTAGCGCTGATAGCCGGGCCGGTCGAGGCAAAGTACGAAGAGTTGACCGGCAGCTACAGGGTTCACGACCCGGTTATGGCCCGACAGGGCGATACCTACTATGTATTTTACACGGGCAGGCGCATCCCAATTTTAAAATCGATGGATTTACATAACTGGCAGTCGGCTGGTAGGGCACTTGAAAGCATACCAGAGTGGGTCTCCACTGCGGTACCGGCGTTCACCGGTAGCAGTGTTTGGGCCCCGGATATCTCCTATTTTGATGGCAGGTACCACTTGTATTATTCGGTCTCGACCTTTGGCAGAAATGTTTCTGCTATAGGCTTGGCGACCAATACAACGCTCGATCCTTGCGATCCGGCGTATAAGTGGATTGACAGCGGCGAACCTGTTGTAACTACGACGTGGAGCAGTAGATACAACGCTATTGACCCAGCCTTATTTATAGATAACCAGGGCGAAACGACAAGATATTGGCTTACCTTTGGCTCATTCTGGAGCGGCATCAAATTGACGGAGATTAATCCTGTTACAGGACATCCGCTTTCTGATCAGCCTGCGATTTATTCAATCGCATCACGCATCACTTCGTCTAACGCGATTGAAGCTCCATTTGTTGTTTTTCACAATGGTTATTATTATCTATTTGTTTCGTTTGATTATTGTTGTTGGGGAGTCAATAGCACCTACAACGTCAGGTTTGGCCGAGCTAACTGTGTCACCGGTCCATACATAGACCAAGACGGCATATCAATGATGAAAGGTGGTGGAACACAGTTGACCTGGCCCGATGAACGCTGGAGGGGGCCGGGACACAACGCAGTTTTTCTGGATAATGATGGAAGGTTCTGGCTTCTTCATCATGCTTATGATGCTCAAGATAACGGCAGGTCTTATCTGCGGATTCACGAATTGTTCTGGACACCGGATGGTTGGCCGAGCCTGACCGAGCCGAATTGCGCAGACGTTCACCGCCTGGGCTTAGGCCTTACGGCGGACTGGACACAAGATTGTTACGTAGATTTTTACGACCTGGCGTTTTTAGCCAACTCCTGGCTGGATAATTTTGGCTGGAAGAATATTGCCGATTTAGCTGATCAATGGCTGCGGTGTAATGATCCGCAGGATCCCAACTGCAAGAATAACTTGTAAATTCGTGTGAAGCCGCTCGTTCCTCGTCTCTTGAGTTACTGTTCATGAGTCGCGAGCGGTATTTTATGTCTTGCCTTCTTCCCGAATCTTGGCAAAAATAGGTACGAGAAAGAATTGACAACTTCAGTTTGGCACTGCGCCGAAATAATTACCAGAAGTTTGAGGATAATTGATGCTTAATATGTATGAGATTGAATCTGTTTTAGAAGACGCCAAGAAGGTAGCAAAGCGCTATAAAAAACTAACCGGAAAACCTCTTGGAATCACCGGTGAAATAGCTGAGTTCACTGCTGCAAAGTTGCTAAATCTTGAATTGACTGAGGCAAGGCAGGCGGGATATGATGCAATAAAGAAGCAATATAACAAGGAAATTAAGGTACAGATTAAAGGAAGAAGCCTTCCTCAAAAGGCAAACCCTGGTGCGAGAATTGGAAGAATCCAGTTGGATAAAGACTGGGATATTGTAGTTCTTGTTCTATTAGATGAAGATTTAGAGCCGATTGAAATATTTGAGGCAGATCGAGCTTCTGTAACTGAGGCACTTTTGCGACCGGGTTCAAAGGCAAGAAATGAGCGTGGTGCATTAGGAATATCTAAATTCAAATCTATAGGGAAAAGAGTGTGGCCTGTAAATAATAGGGAAAGCCACCTATAATGGACAGAGATGGTGAACACAGAACGATCACTTCGAGTTGACCAAACTGTGTATCAGAAAGTCAAGTATGGATTTTGGTCCGCAACAAATCGGTAAGTGGTTAATTGCCGCCGGTGTTATTGTAGTGCTGTTGGGAGTATTTATGATAGTGCTTGGCAAGATAGGCCTATTTAAATTGCCCGGCGATTTGCAGTTCGGCGGCAAAAACTGGCGTATCTATTTGCCGATAGCAAGCTGTATAATAATCTCAATTGTGCTCACGCTTATCTTGTGGCTCATTCACTATTTCCGCAGGTGATTGTGTTGTTTTTGGACCGGTGATAGGTTGTGAGTTTCTAAATAGACTATTTTATTTCACTCTTTTGAGATAGCCGTTTGGGTTGAAAGTCAGGTAAAATTTTTCTCTGTTCTTATCTATAATGAAATCAGAATTCGTTTTCAGGAATTCCTTTACGGCTTCCATCGGGCCGGGATAGTAATCTGGTTTTACGGGATGTCCTCCTATGTTGGTATCTTCAACGATGATGTAACTACCGACAGTCACTAACTTGCTATAGAGCTTCAGTTCCTCCAAAACGTGTTTTTTGGTGTGCTCGGAATCAAGATTAACGAGCACCTTCTTATCATCGCTTATTAGCTGTTGGACTTGTTGCAGGATTTCTTTCGATGTGGATGAGCCGAGCAAGTAAGTAATTCTTTTGTGCTGAGGTTTGTCTGACATGTCTCCAAGCTCTATGCTTATGACTTTGCCCTTATTCGTCAACTCACAAAGCGAAGCAAAAAATAAAGTGCTGCCGCCGGAGCCTGTGCCTGTCTCAATTATGACATCCGGCTGAACCTCAAAGATTATTTCCTGGTAAGTCCACAAATCCAACGGACACTTGCTTATAGGCAAGCCCAGCCAGGATGTACTATTCCAGGTGGTTTTTCTCGAGTAATAATACAATTTATGAAAGCTGTTAGTTATCAATTTTTTTGGTAGCAATTGTTTTAGCTTGTTCATAACGCAGAAATTAGAGTGTTCGATTAAACTTGTCAAGCATAAGCAGTAAAATAATGCTGCAAAAAATTATTAGGCCTTTTTAAGTATTTGTTTTTTCTATTTGATAGCTTTCTTATTAGGTTTTGAGTCGTATAATAAGATATATGAAAAATGCAGTCCTCAGTGTACTTTTTAACCAAATGGCCGATATCATGGAGATAGTCGGCGAGGACCGTTTCCGCATCAATACATACCGAAAAGTCGCACGCATTATCTCTGATATGCCCACCGATGTCGAGACTCTTCTGACGACCGGCCGGTTGGCAGAAATACCCGGCATTGGAAAATCAAGCCTGGCCAAGATCGAGCAGTTTATAAAAACCGGCACTATAACTGTGCATCAGGAACTGCTAAAAAAGATACCGTCATCTTTGCTGGAGCTGCTCACTATACCGGGTATGGGGCCAAAAGGCGTAAAAGCGGTCTATGAAAAAATAAATGTCACAAGCATTGATGAGCTGAAAAATGCTATTCGGAATGGCTCTGTTGCAGATCTACCCGGCTTTGGCGAGAAGAAAGCGGCAGCAATTGCAAAAGGCATCGAATTTCTTGAAAAGTCCACCGGCCGAATCCGCCTCGACCAGGCGATGGAAGCAGCAGATATGGTCTGCGCATTTCTTCAAAAACAGCCCGGCATCGAAAAAATCCAATCTGCAGGCTCACTGCGACGCCGAGCTGAAACAATCGGTGACGTTGACATCCTTGTTGCTGCTGACACAGGCGAGCAAATCATTCAGGAATTTACCGGCGCAGATTTCGTCCAGGAGGTTCTCGCGTCAGGTCCTACTAAAGGCTCAGCTATTATTCAAACGGGAACAGCTCCAGTGCATGTCGATGTGCGGGTGGTGCCTCGGAAAAGTTTTGGTGCGGCGGCGCAATACTTCACCGGCTCAAAGCAACATAACGTACGCTTACGAGAAATCGCCATAAAGGCAAAGTGCAAGCTCAATGAATATGGGCTCTTCAAGAATGACAAAATGATTGCAGGTCCGGTTGAGGAAGAAATCTATAAAAAGCTCGGCCTTGATTATATAGACCCGCTTTTACGTGAGGACCGCGGCGAGGTCGAAGCAGCAAGAAGCCACCACCTGCCTGAGCCAATCAAGCTGGAAGATATTAAGGGCGACTTCCATGCCCACACAAACGCATCGGATGGCAATTGCAGCATTTCCGATATGGCCACAGCAGCACGGGACTTAGGCTATAAGTTCATCTGTATTACCGACCATTCAAAATCTTCAGCGATTGCCAACGGCCTATCCCCTAAGCGGTTATCTCAACAAATTAAAGAAATTCATAAACTCAACGAAAAACTAAAAGGCATAACTATCTTAGCGGGATCCGAGGTTGACATCTTGGCCGACAGCTCTCTGGATTTCGATAATAAACTACTTGCCGATCTGGATTTTGTGATAGCTTCGATACATTCCGGAATGGGCAGCTCACGAGAAAAAGTAACTACTCGAACATTAAGAGCAATGGATAATCCTTATGTAAACTGCATTGCTCACCCGACGGGCAGACTCCTTGGTCAGCGTGAGCCGATGGATATTGATATAGCCGCTGTAATCAAACATGCTGCGCAGACGCATACTGCATTGGAAGTAAACGCAAATCCGTACCGCCTGGACTTGAAGGACGTCCATTGTAAGATGGCCATTGAGGCGGGTGTTAAATTAGCTATCGGCACCGATGCTCATAACGTTGACGGCCTTGGCTTGATGGATTTCGGCGTTGCGACCGCAGCCAGAGGCTGGGCTACAAAGGACGATGTTCTTAACACTCTTTCAAAAGCAAAACTCAAAGCTTGGATTAAAACCAAAAGACCCAAGTAAGACAAATTTGTATTATGTACTGTGTATCGCGTTTTGCACATGACACACGATACATCAAGCACGGCTAAAGGGATGGAATCTTTTAATTTTATTGCACGGCAAAGTATAATATGATAGTGTATAAACCACGGTGATGCTTTATACTTCATTCTCGTAGCTCTCAATAGTGTTGATTTTTAGTTACTCGACGAGAAGGAGGATTCAGAAATGAAACAAGCAAATATCGCATTGGCTTTTCCATGTTTAGCAGATACATCTATGAAAAGAAGTTTCTTGTTCGGAATTATAATCTTATTTTTTGCTTTTCAAGGCAGCTTATGGGCTGATTTGAATGTGACATTTGATGTTAATACTGTTGTAGACAGGGCGCCGATTAGCCCATATATCTATGGCTCTAATTTCGCTCTCGGTGAGGATGAGAACCTGGCATCAAGACGCATCGGCGGCAATCGCCTTACAGGTTACAACTGGGAGAACAATTATTCAAACGCCGGCTCGGACTGGTACCATTATAGTGACCAGTATCTCGTCCGCGATTTACCACAGCAGCAAAGAACAATTCCGGGGATTGTTCTGACCAGCTTCCAGGATTCATGCATACAGGCAGGAGTGTATTCTCTTGTCACGCTTCAGATGGCTGGTTATGTCTCAGCCGACAAGAACGGCTCAGTAACGGAACAACAAAGTGCTCCTTCTTACAGGTGGAAAGAGGTCATTTATGTAAAGCCGACGTTATTTTGTGATCCACCAGACAAGCCGGATTTAACGGATAATTGTGTGTATATGGATGAGTGTGTTAATTTTCTTGTATCTATCTATGGTAATGCCTCTACGCCGAACGGCGTAAGAGGTTACTCACTGGATAATGAGCCAGCCTTGTGGCCCTATACGCATCCAAGAATTCACCCAAATCAGACCCAGTGTCAGGAGCTCATTAACAGGTCTGTTGCTCTGGCATCGGCTGTAAAGAACATAGAGCCTAATGCTGAAGTTTTTGGACCGGTGCTCTATGGCTTTAGTGCTTATGAGAGCCTTCAAAGCGCGCCCGACTGGAACAGCGTTAAAGGTAGATGCGGCTGGTTTATTGACTACTATCTTGACCAGATGTGTCAGGCCTCAGATGTACAAGGAAGAAGGCTGCTTGATGTCCTTGATGTGCACTGGTATCCGGAGGCAAGAGGCGGCGGTAACAGGATAACAGATTCCCTTGCCTCTTACTCCAGAGAAAATGCAGAAGCTCGTATGCAGGCACCGAGAACGCTCTGGGATGCAGGTTATTACGAAGATAGCTGGATAGGTCAGTGGCGAAGGTCTTATCTACCTATTTTGCCGAAAATACAGGATTCCATTAACACATATTACCCCGGCACTAAGCTTGCCATTACCGAATTTTATTACGGTGCACCGGAGCATATTTCAGGCGGTGTCGCAATGGCGGATGTGCTTGGAATCTTCGGAAAGTTCGACCTGTACATGTCCAACTATTGGGGTGATGACGGAAGTTTCGTTAGCGCTGCTTACAAAATATATAGAAACTACGACTGTAACAATTCCACTTTTGGTGATATTAGGATCAAATCGCAGATGAGTGATAAGCAGAACAGCTCTATTTATGCTTCGGTATTCGATGTCAATGATTCAGAGCTGCATCTTATAGTAATAAACAAGAATTTGGATTATTCGATAAATGGGGCATTTTCTATAAATAGCACAACGAACTATGTATCTGCAGGGGTCTGGGCTTTTGATAGTAACAGCCCGAATATATCGGAGATTGCACCTATTGAACAGATCACTAATAATTCATTCTCTTACATTATTTGTCCTCTTACGGTCTGTCATATAGTTCTTGAGCCGCAAATAACATGTCCGATTGATGACGTCAACGGCGATAGGGGCCAGGATACAGAGCAACCGCTGTAAGGCGTCCTGCGGAGAGTGTCAGCGAAGGGGGTATGGACGATGGATGATGTGACTATGACAGGGCCATCGCATACTTTTACTACCCCCCAAAAACGCAGCGCTTCTAAAATTCAGCTTAGTGTGCCCCCACAGTCGGCCAGCCCGGTGTAAGATAAACTTACAGAAAAGCAATCTTTTTGGTATAATACATGTCATCGGACGGCTTATAGGTGATTAACAGAGATTGCAATGTTTCACAGGCAAATAACCAGCTATAGGGGCATGCTGCGTACTGCCCTCATCTTTATCTTTGTTCTTATAGCGGCTTTTCGTACGAATGGCCCAGCTTTGGCTGCCCAGACCGACAGCAGCTACGAAGGAGCTCTCCAAACGAATACCTTCTGGACACCGCAGCAAAATCCTTATCGAGTTACCGACGAATTGATTGTGCCCACAGGTGTGACAATGACGATTATGGCCGGAACAACCGTTCACTTCGGCACCAACGCGAGGATCGTCATTCAGGGACGTCTGGTTGCCGAAGGCACTGAAACGATGCCTATCGCCTTTACCGGGGGGTTCGAACGACACCACTGGCGAGGTCTTCAATTCGACCAGACGATGGAAGACAACCGCATTCGATACGCCGTTCTCGAAGACGCCCGCACGGACGACGGCATGGTCGGCCTCCAGGATTCACGATTGCTCGTCGAACACGTGACCTTCGATCACTGCACCCGACGACGCATCCGAACGCTGGACTCCAGCTTGATTGTACGCAACTGTAGCTTCGAGAACATGTTCGGCCCGGATGAGCCGCCGAGCACCGATAACCTCAGCGAACACATCTGGGGCAGCGGTATTCCAGATAACGGATATTTCATTATCGAGGAAAACATCTTTGGTACCAACAAAGGTCATAACGACGCCGTTGACTTCGACGGGCCGGCCCGGCCCAATCCCATCCCTCATATTCGTAATAATATCTTTTTGGGTGGTGGTGACGATGCACTCGATCTCGAATGTGACGCGGTCATCGAAGGCAACACCTTCATGAACTTTGTCCGCGACTCGTACAATAAGGCCTCCGGCGAAGCCAACATTCTCTCCGCCGGTTCAGAGAAACACTACGAGCTGTCACACAATGTCTTTATCAACTCCCAGCATATTGCACAAGTCAAAAACGGCGCCTTTCTGACTTTTGCCAACAACACCGCCGTCAATATCTCCGGCGTAGCTATCTATTTCGACCTCGATCTGCCCGGTCGAAAACCCGGTCATGGAGCCTATCTCGAAAACTGTATCTTCCAGCACACTTCTATCGTCCTCGAAGGAATCGCGGACGACACGGAAGTGAGCGTCAACTACTGTCTCCTGCCGGCCCAATGGCACAACCTGGGCACCGGTAACATGGATACCGATCCATGTTTTGTTGATCCAGGCCGTTGGGTTAAAGTAAATGACCCAAATAAGATTACCGAACCTAATGATCCAAATGCTGTTTGGGTTGATGGTGATTACCACTTGAAGTCTCAAGCTGGAAGATGGGATCCCGTAAGCGAAAGCTGGATTCAAGATGATGTCACAAGTCCCTGTATCGATGCAGGCAATCCGATGTCACCAATCGGCTTAGAGCCATTTCCCAATGGTGGTATTGTCAATATGGGAGCCTACGGCGGAACAGCCGAAGCCAGCAAATCATATTTCGACGAACCGGTTTGTGAAACGATTGTCTCAGGTGATATAAACGGCGACTGCAAAGTTGATTTTGCAGATTTAGCGATTATGGTCTTGCACTGGCTGCAAAGTAATACATCGATATGAGCGATAGCCGAAAAAAATTCATGGAAATAGGTAAAAAAATCTTGAAAAAAGCGAACAGTTACAACTAAGATGTAATCTAAAAGAATAAGCAGGCTAAAATATATTATAATTTGTTTTGTCATCATAATTCCTCAATATCATCTATAATACGCCTGCTCTTGAAAAGTGAGAGGTTTTTCTGATTTCGTGCCCAAAATGCAGTTTCTTTGGGTTTTTTCTCAGGAAAACAAGAATATCTGGAATATAGCCTTGAGCGTATGCATTCGCCGAACCGACCCTTTTGGCGTAAATGCGCTACGGTATTGTAGTCCGTAGTGCCGTTATATATTTATTATTTTTATTGAAAGGGCAGGAAAATGAGAGGGAAAGAAAATCTTGTTAGATGTGCCGCAAGGCGCGCAGCATGGCTTGCGCCACATCCCATAGTGGAGTCTCTGTGCGTACTGTTTCTTTTAGTGGCCATGTCCATGGCCACCGCACAAACACCTATACCTGAGCCATCTGGTACACCAACGATAATTTATGTTGATGTCAATGCAAACGGATTAAATATTGGCTCAAGCTGGGCGCATGCTATCAACTCCCTGCAGGATGCTTTATTGCTTGCCTATTTTTATGAGAAGCCGGTGGAAATCCGTGTTGCTCAGGGTATTTATACTCCAGATCGAGGAATAGGTATCATGCCCGGAGATCGTACGGCTTCGTTTCAACTCATAAACGGTGTAACTGTTAAAGGCGGTTATGCGGTCTTGAACCGCCGAGGCGGGGGACCTGATATCCGGGATATCAACCAATATAAAAGCATTCTAAGCGGCAACCTTAACGCCGACGATAGCCCAGTTTCCGCCAATTACGGGGACAATAGCTGTCATGTAGTAAGAGCCAGCGGAACCGATGCGACAGCCGTACTGGATGGTTTAACCATTACCGGTGGTGGTTACGCCGAGGGCCCACTTCCTTATGGTGGTGGTGGGATGTACAACGATAGGAGCAATCCGGCTCTGATCAATTGTACATTTACTGGAAACGCGGCAGTAGAAAGTGGAGGCGGGATGTACAACAACAGCAGTAATCCGGTGCTGCTCAACTGTACGTTCAGCGGGAACACAGCGCCGAGAAGCGGCGGTGGGATGTACAATTCTGAAAGCAACCCTACACTGACCAATTGCACATTTGTTGATAATCGGGGAGGTGACAGTGGCGGTGGAATGTACAACATTAATAGTAACCCAATGTTAGCTGACTGTATGTTCAGCGGCAACACGACAACAGGAAGCGGAGGTGGGATGTTCAATGATAGTAGCGCCCCGACACTGCTTAACTGCATATTTAATGGAAACTCGGCGCAGATAAGCGGCGGTGGAATGTACAATCGCTACACAAGCCAGCCGAGTCTGACCAACTGCATATTCAGCGGCAATTCCGCCGGAAGCGGCGGTGGTATGGAGAGCCTCGATGATAGCCATACAACTTTGCTCAATTGCACTTTCAGTACCAACGTTGCGACGGCGGGTGGTGGGGCAATCTCAAGCATCCAGGATAGTATTACAAAACTGGTCAACTGTATTCTATGGGCTGATATGCCTGACGAGATATGGATTGTAAGAAGCGAAAGGGGGCGTATAAGTACAAGTGGAGCAGTAGAGATTACATACAGCAATGTACAAAATGGTTGGCCTAGTGAAGGCAATATTGATATTGAACCATTATTTGCCGATCCTGAGAATGGTGATTACCATTTGAAATCTCAGGCGGGGCGGTGGGACCCGATAAGTCAAAGCTGGGTCATAGACCAGCAAAGCAGCCCGTGTATCGATGCGGGTGATCTCGGCATGCCGGTTGGCCTCGAACGATTTCCTAATGGCGAACGAATCAATATGGGTGCATACGGCGGTACAGCAGAAGCCAGTTTGTCGCCGCAGCAACAACCAAATTTATTTAGTAAGGCTACCGACCCAGACCCTGCCAAAGAGGCTGAAAATGTTCTTCGGGATGTCACGTTGAGATGGACCGCCGGCATAAACGCCGTCTGGCATAATGTTTACTTCGGCCCCAGCATTAATGATATGTTGCTTGTATCAATGTATCAAACTGCGACTAAATTCGAGCTCGAAATGTTGGAATATGGAACTACATACTACTGGCGCATCGATGAGGTTGATAGCGATGGGTCTATAACGACTGGTGGAGTCTGGACATTTACAACAACTACCCCGCCTCAACGTAGATGACGCCAATTCAGAACAGAAGACAGAGAACAGAAGACAGAGAACAGAAGACAGAAGAAGGACGAGTGATGATGGACGTGGGACAACGTTTAGCCGGCACGTCTTTCGACCCGGCTCAGGCCTGCCGCGAGCAAGGCCAAGGGGACGGGCCTGTAGTGCCGGTGAACGGCTGCCGATGCGGATATATCTCTTTTTGGGTAAACATTTTGGGCGTAAGATGTAAATATGTTATAATATCATTGAATTATAAACATTCGTAGTATCCCTTGCAGGAGGATGAAAAATGCAAAGGAGTAAAGATCAACGTAAACCCCCTGTGAAACCGCATGTTGACCCCGCAATAAATTGCGGGGCTAAACCTGTCTCGAGCAATGTCGAGAGATATTTAGCCCCCAAATCCTTCGACCTGGCTCAGGACAGGTTTATTTGGGGGTTTATATTTTGCATAGGATTTATGTTTTACGTGGTCCCAGCCTATGCAAATAATTCCCAGCAGCCAGTTGAAATCCGTGTTGCAGGCGAGCTTACCGAGGATACCACGTGGTCCGGAACAGTCGTTGTCGAAGATAACGTTTTCGTACCGGCTGGCATTGTTTTAAATATTGAGCCGGGAACAGCAATCTTAATGAAGGACTCCGTCTCGCTTCTCGTCTATGGCCAGCTTTTAGCTGACGGCAACGAAGCCGAGCCGATTCGCTTTACACGTTATGAAGACGGCACAACGTGGAAACAGATTATGCTCATTAAGGCAGCGGACAGTCGCTTTACGCACTGTATCATTGAGTACGCTGACAGCGAAGGTGCACATCAGGACTACTATGAGCCTGGGCCGAGGACGTATCACGAGGCTTTGGTTGTATTAGCAAGTCATGTCGATTTTGAAAGGTGCATCTTTCAAAAACTTCCTGACGAGAGCAGAAATGCAGAGGGTGACGCCATAGCCATAATATCGGATGACCCAAATCATCCTGGAGATGCAAAAGCAGATATTAAAGGCTGTCGGTTTCTTTCCATCGGGCAGGGTGTGCATACGAGGTACTCATACGTATTGGTTGAAGATTGCTTCTTTACAGGTAAACGCGGCGATAATGATGATGTTGATTTGTGGGGTGAGAGCGACCCCCCACCTCTTATCCAAAATAACCTGTTCTTGAATCCTGAACACGATGATATGATAAATCCCACAAGGTGTTCGGCGGTTATTACTGGAAACGTCGTTGCCGGAAGTGATGATCACGGCATTGTCCTGCGTGACAGGTGCTTTCCGGTCGTGATGAATAATGTAATTTACGACTGCCGTAACGCCGGTATAGCGGTAGAGAATTCTTGTGAGGCGCTTTTGGTTAATAACACGATTGTAGATTGTGGCAGAGGGCTTAGGCTTTTCGATTTGGGCAGATGGGGTCCTCCGTATCGCCTCAATCCGGGCGGCGGAACAGCAACAGTCATCAATTGTATCATCTGGGATTGTTCACAACCTGTCACTCTGACAGACAGTTCAAATAATGAAATCGAAGATACTGGCTCTCACATAACAATCAGTTACTCCAACGTCGAAGACGGCCAGGATGGCATATCGATCTCCGGGGATAATTCGACTTTTACATGGGGACAAGGTAACATCGATATCGACCCGCGTTTTGCTAATCCGAATAGGGAAGACTTACATTTGAAATCACAAGCAGGGTGCTGGGACCCAAACAGCCAAAGCTGGGTTAAGGATGATGTCACCAGTCCCTGTATTGATGCAGGCGATCCGAACAGTCCTGTTGGCTTAGAGCTATTTCCTAACGGTGGCATTATCAACATAGGAGCTTATGGGGGAACGGCTGAGGCGAGCAAATCATATTTAAGCGAGCCGGTCTGCGAGACCGTCGTCGCCGGCGACATAAACGGCGACTGCAAAGTGGACTACAAGGATTTTGCTATCATGGCTTCTCACTGGCTTGAGCAGAGATAACAGGCCTAACAACCGAAATTCGATATTCGAATTTGATTCGTTGGATATGTCATCCAGGTCAGCTAAAATCTTGATAACAGGACCGCCGGGCTGTGGCAAAACGACCGCCGTAATGCAAATCTTGGGAAGTCTGAACTGCAAAAAGGCGGCAGGTTTTTATACGCAGGAAATCCGCCGAGGAGACAAGCGTAAAGGTTTTCGCTGGACTCGCCTGGATGAGGCTACGGCAATACTTTCACACATCGACATCAAAGGGCGTTTCAAAGTAGGAAAATACGGCGTAGATGTCACCGGCTTTGAAAAATCCGTAGTGCCTGTCTTAGACATTGAGCAAAGTGATGCGGAGTTATTTGTCATCGACGAAATCGGGAAAATGGAGTGTTTATCTGGTAAGTTTGTTGCGGCGGTTCGCCGGCTTTTTGAATCCGAGAAATCCGTATTGGCGACCGTGGCACAAAAAGGTTCTGCTTTAATCTCTGAAGTAAAAAGTTATACCGATGTCGTGCTATTTAATTTGACCCGACAGAATTATGACGAAACGATAGCTGAGATTCTGCAGATTCTGTCGTTTTTAAGAAATCCTTCCTAACAAATAATGCGATGAGACAGCGGTCATTTCAAGTTGCCGGTGTGGATGGATGCAAAGCTGGATGGTTTGTTGTTATCGCTTCGGTGGCAAAACGCGGCTCGAGGCGGGTTTTGCCTGCGGTTTTACCGCAGGTTAACATGCTTTGTGGAATCT
>Ga0315543_1000201_pt1 | contig 74515 bp, 71 predicted proteins | sample SalMarSW160210MG_2_FD_203098 | JGI IMG/M metagenome (GOLD analysis project Ga0315543, IMG submission 203098) | Salt marsh sediment microbial communities from the Plum Island Ecosystem LTER, Massachusetts, United States - Salt Marsh Sediment SW1601-210 ... | reverse complement strand
GGGACCTGAAACTCTCCATATTTTGCCCATGTCTTTATCCTCCTACTCTTGCCATAATCTCAAATTTCCACTTCAAACCCTATAGATTCTCTGATAAGCGCCCTGTAATATTCCCTGATATCCGGGTACTTTGTGCCAAACTTCGATGGAACTTGGACGATTACAGGAGTGGTTCCTTTCCCTTTCTTAACCTGAGTCACCAGATCCTCGACGTATTCTGCATAGTCTTCCAATATAATTACTATGCCAACATCGGGCCCGGCTAGCAACTCAGTTAGAGCTTTCCTTACATTATCACGGACATCATGATCGCCCTTTATCGTGTAATGCTTGCTGATTCCGGCCAATCTAAGTGCGTTGACCAGCTCTTCGTCTCCTATGACAGCTATATCTAGTTGTTTGATAGGCATCATGTCACAGCACCAAATAATTCTTTATTTCCTGAACGGGAACACCATCGACTATTGTTTTTAGAACTAGCCGCAAGTTCCGTATTTCAACCTCTTTAAGGATTAAATACCAGGCCATCACCAATGGGGATAGCACTCTTGGTGACAAAATTTCCTTGAGCATCCTGAACTTATGCTTATCGATAATTTCATCTACAGCCGTGATGCTTTTGGTTTTATCATAATTAGTGGATACTTCATTGGCTATATCCTGATATTGGGTATCCTCCAGCCTGGCAGGCATGTCGGTCATTTTAAGGGGTAGTAATTCTTTAATGGTTTTGTCTGTAATCCTATAGCCGCCGGCAATAATAAATTCAGCAGCATCGGGTCCTATGCCTTCAATTATAGCTCTCGAGGCAATTTGCAGGTTTGTTAGGTCTATCACTAAGCCGAAGGCTTGGGTAAGTACAGAGCCATTTTTTATTCTTCTTGACATGTTTAATATGCTTTTATAATACTCACCGTCTAAGTTAGCCTCAACAAGGAGCTTCGACTTTGCGCTTTTATCTATTTTGTATTGTTCCAGGGCAGGTACATAATCTCCTAGTTTGCAATTGATGAGTAGCTGGATGATGGCATCTACATTCTCAGCGTTAAAAATTTCATCTAGTAATGCATTATTATGGATAATCCCGACCGGTATCATACTGGCTTTTTTACCACCTGAGATGCCTTGTAAAGCAGCTTTAATATTCGAGACATCGTACTTCACCACATATGCTCTGGATACCTCCGGTATCTCTTTGGGCAGGAACTTAAATGATTCTACATATCTGATGCGCTGCGCGAGATAACCCCACAAGCATTCATCCAGATAATCAAAAGTCTTAACAGGCAATTCCTCCAGATAGCTTCCTATATCAGTCTCTCTGATGGTTGCCAGCGCATCCTGGAGGTTGGGTGCTGTCATCATTTTATCTATATGTTCGGAGTTGACAGTTTTAGGTTCCTCGCCCTTCAAACAAGCAGATATAAATGCGTATCTCGGATTAAGCACGATGTTCTCTTACGGAGCTTCAAAGAGTTCCTTACTTATCTTGGGCAGTACCTTTGGTAGCAGCATCTCGAGTCTGGTTTCGTAAGTGTTATCTATCCTGAGCTTTCCAACAACATCCTCGGCTATGACCCCTCCCAGGCAATCGGACTCCCTGACCTCCACTATCTTGCCGGATAATTCTTTATCCGCTTCAAGAAACTTTTTTACATTGCTGACATCTTTTGGAGAAACGTAAATTCTGGCTTTGTCCACGCCGAGCCCCTCCATAGCTTCCCTGATCAAGTTTAGAAAATAGGTTTCATCGCTTGAAATTTGGGACAATTCCTTCCGCGCCCCGTCAATTATTTTGGCGATTGTGTCAGCTTTCGCACTCGATAACTGCTGTCGCGCTTTGATAGAGGCCTGGGCCAAAATTCTAGCGACCTCCTCCTTCGCCTCTACTAGCATTCTGCCTCTCTCTTCCTCGAACCTCACTTCCCTCTGCCTTTTGGCTTTCTCTATCTCTTCTTGCGCTTTCTCTTCAGCCTCTCTTATTATGTTCTGGGCGTCCAGCTTCACTTTGCTGACAACGGCTTCACTTATTTTTTCCATTTTAGACGCCTTGAAAAAGTCCTAACATGGCCAATGCCATTATGGCGAATACCAGTCCCAGCACGCCTATTAGCTCGACGAACACGGCTAGCATCATAGCGTTAGTCAATATCCGCCCCTTTGTCTTGGGCAAAAGTGAGATACCCGAAGCGCACACAGAGCCCTGGTACGCTCCCGAGAACGCTTCAGCAGCGCCAGTTATGACACCGATGCCCAATACTGCGAAACCCATACCACCACCATCAGTCATGGCACCGAGTTTGTCAACTACCGTTGTTAGAATAAGTATCAGTGTTATGAGGCCATAAAAGGTCTGGGTCATCGGTAGCGACGCCAGGAGGATAACATTCCTGAGCTGTCCTGGTTCCTCGGACAGAGTAGCTGCCCCGGCCGAGCCGGCGATACCGATGCCTATTGAAGACCCTGCCAGGCCACCGGCTAATGCTATCGCACCTCCGATGACTGCCAGGGATTCGGGGCTGATTAACATCTTACACCTCCGTTAATTGAATATTTTTTAACTGCGTTCATACTTTGACAGATACAGGTCGAGCTTTCAACCGAAATGGGCTGTATGCCCTGCCGCCTCCTTCATAGAACTTGAACAAGAACTCCACAAAACACAGCCTGAGGGAGTGTACAAAGCATGTTATGCCGCTAAGAGCCAAGTTAAGCAAATGTCCAACAAGCAAAACTAATATAAATATTAAGGTGCCAACGATAGCCTGGACTATTCCAGCAGGCATCATTTTGGACAATAAATCTGCCATCAGGTTAAAGCAGTATGCCAGGTAATATGTGGCCAACCCGACACCTGCTAGCCTGGCATATGACATGACATCGCCCAGCAGCCCGGTCACATCAAATAGCCAGAAAATACCGCCCAGGAAAGCACCCTTCTCCATCAATGATGAGACGACAATTAGTACTACGCCCAGAATCGCAACATATAGCAGGATAGGGTATATTTGTTCAGGTAACAGCGGAATATCTATGCCAAGTATGGAATGTATAATCCAGGGTATGGCGCCGATCTGAAGTATAAATAGCCCGGCTTTGTTGGGCACTACCGCTTTCTGTCCCTCCTTTATCCCTCTGATAAGTGCGAGCACATGGGCTATGTTTACATGAACCAGACCTATTATTAATGAAACTACTATGAATCGTACGGGATCTGAAAACATTTCCTGAATTCCTTTGACAAGTGCTAAACTTTCGATTCCAAAGAACTCGTAGAAGTTGCCCAAATAGCTTCCCGTAAGCACACCAATAACCAAACCAACACCACCACTTATGTAAATTATCCTTTGGAATAGCTTAAAACCTTCAGATTTGGGGTCATCAACTAGAAGTCGCAGGCCAAGCTTTGCAAATAGCATGAGGAGGGCGGCGTACACTACGTCTCCCAGCATGATGCCAAAGAAAATGGCAAAGGAGTATGCTATTATCGGAGTGGGGTCCCATTCCTTATACTTTGGGGTACCAAACAAATTCACAATGACTTCGAACGGCTTAACCGCGGTTGCATTCCTCATCTTGGTGGGCGGCTCCTCTGCTTGCTCTGGCTTCCTTGTGTCAATGAACACGTAGCCTACGTTCTCCCTGAGCTCAGAAATTGTAGCTTCGACATTACTCTCTGGAATCCACCCCTCGATTAAAGTGACGTATTTTGCCTCACAGGCTTTGGCTAAAACTGCTAACCTTTCTGTTTCGGCTGATAATGCCTCCCTGAAAAGAACGAGCTTTTCTAGATTCTCCCTGGTTTTACTTTCAATCTCGGTATGAAGCTTTGCCAGTTCTTCTTCAAGACTGTGAATATTACCGTCGGCTGCTTCAAGAAATTCTCTTATTGTCAAATCTTCCCCTGGTATCGATAAAATCCTGCCTCCCCCATCCTCGACTGCAAACTCTATAGTTTCCTGATTTTCCGATTTGGCAATGGCATACGAGACAGTCTCGTTTTCTACTGTGCCCGAAAGGCTCTCAAGTATGTAGTCTCTAAGTTTAGGGCATGAAGTTTCAAATAACTCGTTTGGAAACACAAAGACCCGAGAAAAAAGATAACTTCCAGAAAAATTTAAATCTTGTAATCTAATATCGGCCTGCCGCTCCAGAGAGCCAAGATACTTGGTTAGTTCTGTTAGCTCCTTAACATCCTTGTTGAGTTTGGCAGCTCTTTGATGCACGTTGCTGAGCTTGGTACATAGCAACCTTACTTCGCTGTCAACTTCGTCAAACGGCCTGGTATATATAACTTCCACGTCTTCTCTCAGCGATACTCTTTCTCCTTTTGGCATGTAAGCTAATATGTCGTTAATGCTGGTTAATAATTCACCGATTTCCCTTCGTTCCCGTTCAATGGCTTCTTTGTCTACGGGCTTTAGCTCTTCGCTTTCCTCGACGTGAAGCACACCAATGGTATGCAGGGTCTTGAGGGTCTTGGTGGAGTAATCCTTGGTAGTCACTACCCTGACTTTAGCCATAGGGTCAGATGTATTGACGATTAGAGGTATCATGTTAACTTCTGCCCGTGACAATATTCACCACGAGCTCCGTAATCTCCTTTACTTTTTTATCAGCATTGATGCCGATTTCAGCAGCTTTCTTCTCAGAGTCCTTGATTTTTTCATCGGCCTCTGTTCTAGCCTTACTCACAATCTTGGCACACTCGGTTTTTACCACATCGAGGGGCAACGGAGAGGAAAGCATTTTCTTAGCCTCTTCCCTGGCTTCGAGGAGAGTTTTGCTGGCTCTGGTCCTTGCCTCTTCGAGTATCTTTTCGGCTTCGACCTCGAGGGCTTCTACGCTATTGGTGATTTCTTTGGCCATAACACGTCTTCTTGATAGTTCTCTGGGCTACTACTAGACAACATTTGCATATAAGCTGTTTCTGTGATCGGGCGGGTAATCATTTCAGCAACTGATGATGGATTACGTCCGTGATTATAACAAGGCGGTTCATTTTTGGCAAATTAGTACTCTTGGTAAGAATCCACACTCCTTACATATCAGCAACTTCAAAGTTTGTTATTAAAGTGGAATGCTTTATAATTCAAGATATGAGAGTGCATGCATTACACGGGTGGGAGGTGAGCGTTGCCCGAGCAAGGGAAATACAATTGAGCCTGGCGAAAAGGGTGGTAACTGAAAACGAGGTTATTAACCCACGCCTTGTTGCCGGTATTGACATATCTGCTCCTGATGCTCAGGGCGTAGCAAGTGGAGCAGTGGTAATTCTCTGTTATCCTGAGTTGAGCATAGTTGAGGTAGAGATAGCTCAAGGTAAGCTTACATTGCCCTATATTCCTGGCCTATTGTCTTTTCGAGAAAGTCCCTTGATTCTGGCTGCTTGTGAAAAACTACGTAATGTTCCCGATCTTATTCTGATTGATGGTCAAGGGATTGCTCATCCCAGGAGGGTTGGGCTTGCCTCACACGTGGGACTTTTTCTTGATTTGCCTACTATAGGCTGTGCAAAATCTATTCTTTGTGGTCAGCATCGGCCTGTGGGAGAAGAGGCTGGCTCCCATGCTGAACTGCTTGATAAGGGGGAGCTTATTGGAGCAGCGTTGAGGACTAAATCTAGAGTAAAGCCGATATATGTTTCCGTGGGCCATAAAATTGACCTGGCATCGGCTTTACAATGGGTGATAAACTGCTGCCGTGGTTATAGACTTCCTGAACCTACCCGCTTGGCTCACCTCGCTGCCGGAGGGATGTTGACCTCCGAACCAAGCTGCCAAGGGAAGCAATTCGGTTAAGGAGTATTTCAGATGCAAGAAGAGAAGGAAAATCTAGAAGCCTTGCTTCGCCAAATCTCAGACATCATGGTGCATCTTTGACATTCCTGGCAAGGAAAAGGAAATTGCCGGGATAGAGGCAGAGTCAGCCCAACCTGATTTTTGGCGTGACCCGGCTAGAGCTAAGACTATCATGCGCCGGCTTGGGGTCGAGAAAAATTTAGTCAATGTTTGGCGCGAGCTGGAGAAGAAGACTGCCGATCTTCAGGAAATGATTGTTCTGGCTATCGGGGAGGAAGATTACTCTCTCAAGGAAGAGATACAACTGGAGCTAAAAAGGCTGAGTTCTCGGTTTGAACAGTTGGAGAGCCAACAGCTTTTTACTGGCGATTACGATAGTCGAAATGCCATGCTCGCCCTTCATGCTGGTGCTGGTGGCACAGAGTCTCAGGATTGGGCAAACATGTTGCTCAGGATGTACTTGAGGTGGGCAGAGCGGCATGATTATAAAGCCGAGGTCTTAGATGTCTCCCCGGGAGAAGAGGCTGGTATCAAAAGTGCTATCGTGGAGGTTAAGGGGTATTATGTCCATGGCTATCTCAAGAGTGAGCATGGGGTACACAGGTTGGTGCGGCTTTCCCCCTTTGATGCCGACCATGCCCGCCACACATCTTTTGTCCTGGTGGAAGTCCTCCCTGAAGCTGAAGAGACGGTGGATGTCAAAATAAACCCGGAGGACTTGAGAATAGATACTTTCAGGTCCAGTGGTCCTGGCGGACAACATATGCAAAAGACAAGCAGCGCTGTCAGGATAACTCACTTACCTACAGGGCTGGTAGCTACTTGCCAGGGTCAGAGGTCTCAGCACCAAAACAAGGAAGCTGCTTTGAAAATCCTTTATTCTCGCCTCCTAGCGTTTGACCGCAAGAAGAGAGAGGAGGAAAGAGCCAAGCTAAAAGGCGAGCGTATTGAAGCGGGTTGGGGAAACCAAATTCGAAGTTATGTTCTTCACCCCTACAAAATGGTGAAGGACCACCGCACCGATTACGAGGTTCACGATGCCGAAGCTGTGTTGGATGGAGAACTAGATGGATTTATCACCGACTACCTGCGGTCTAAAGTAGGAAAATGATTAAACGCATCGTCTTAATAACTTCGGCGCTTCTCTTGCTTTTAAGCCCCTCCCTCGTGGCAGATGGGGATGATATTGCAGTTATAGATAGCGATGTAGAAGTAAATTTCCCAAGCCAGGCTGTGTTCACTCTCGAGGCTGAAAGTTATGTTGATATCGTTGATGTCCGTCTCTATTACCAGGTGGATAGGATGAACTACGCTGAAGTTGTCAGTGAGGGTTGGGCTAAGTTTACTTCAGCAAACAAGATAGAGGCTAATTGGGTATGGGATATGAGGAATGCAGGCTTGCCCCCTGGTGCTGAAGTCACATATTGGTGGATTATTGAGGATGCTGACGGGAACAGATTTGAGACCTCCCCCGAGATAACGCATTTCGATGACGGTCGCTACATTTGGCAGAGCCTGACTAGTACCGTACCTCAGGGTAATGAGCTGTCCCTTTTCTGGTATGAAGGCGGTGATTCCTTCGCCCGAGAGTTGATGGATACTTGCCAGGAAGGACTTGCCAGGTTGACCCAGGATATTGGCACCTATCCGGAGAGGCCCGTCAAGATATATATTTATGCCTCCACTAGTGATTTAAAGGGGGCTATGATTTTTCCTCAGGAATGGACTGGCGGAGTTGCCTTTACTGCATTTAGTTCAATTGCTATCGGTATTCCACCGAGCGAACTTGATTGGGGCAAGAGGGCCTTGGTTCACGAGTTGACGCATCTTGTTGTTCATCAGGCAACTTTTAGCCCCTATGGTCAGCTTCCTATCTGGCTTGACGAAGGGTTAGCTATGTATAACGAGGGCGAGCTTGACCCTGTTTTTCGCTCCTACCTACAAGAGGCTATTTTGGAAGATAAGCTCATTTCGGTGCGCAGCCTGTGTAGTCCCTTTTCTGCCGAGACTGAAAAAGCTCGCCTTTCCTATGCTCAAAGCTATAGCCTTGTTGAATACCTTCTGGATAATCATGGACAGGACAGGATGCTCGAATTGTTGACTATTTTGAAGCAGGGTAGTACCTACGATGAAGCTTTGACTGAGGTCTATGGTTTTGATATAGATGGTCTTGATGCTCGTTGGCGAGCAACGCTAGCATCCCACACTGTCATTGTGAGCGAAGCGTGGCAATCTCATCCCGCTTTGATTGCTGTGTTAGCGGCGTTAGCTGTAGTACTGATTTTATGGGGTGCTCTGGCTCTGGAGAAACGGACCTGGCGAAGGTCGTCCGAGAAATCAACCATATAAGATAAGTCATGAAGGACTCTTTTACTGTTCGCGATTTACCCCTCAATGAGCGTCCCAGGGAGAGGCTGCTCAAGCTGGGCAGTGAAGCTCTTTCTGCCCAGGAAATTTTATCTTTAATCCTGGGTCGGGGAATTAAAGGTGAATCAATCATGATGACTAGCCAAAAGCTGCTAAGCCGGTTTGGCAACCTCAAAGGTATTGCCAATGCTTCTATAGAGGAGCTGACTCAGACGAAAGGTATTGGGCCAGCCAAGGCGGCGCAGATTAAAGCTGCGCTTGAATTGAGTAAGAGACTGGAAGCCGATGTCGGTGAGAAACCCAAGCCGGTGCTTAAGTCCCCGGAGGATGTGGCTGCCGTGATGAGGAGCAAGTTGAAGGACAAGAAGAAGGAACATTTTTGGGTACTTTGCCTGGATACTAGAAACAGGTTAATAAATCGCAAGCTAGTTTCCATAGGCAGCCTGGATACGAGCATTGTTCATCCTCGTGAGGTGTTTAAGGAAGCGGTTTCTTCCTCCGCCGCTTCGGTAATCTTTGTGCATAATCATCCTTCGGGTGACCCCGAGCCATCCAAAGAAGATATTGAGCTAACCAAGCGGCTGGTTAAAGCTGGCGAGATCATAGGCATTGATGTCCTTGACCACATCATTGTCTGTGATAAGAGTTACTTAAGCCTGAAAGCTAAGAATTTGTTCTAAATTTAATAGCAAATGACAAATAAACACTCTTCAAGTACGCAATTTACTGCGACTTAATTTCTGAGATATACTATTGGGCAAGCGAGCATCATGAAGACTAGCGAAAAGAGCGAGGTTTTCTTTTTCCCCTATGATAGAGGTAGGGCTTTCCTCAGAGGGTTGAGGACTCTTTTCTCTAAAGTAGCCGATGTTGTGTCTGCGGGTGATTCAGTAGCGGTGAAGGTTCACATGGGAGAATATGGCGGTAGTGCTTACCTTCGTCCGCCGATAGTGCGCCGGGCATGTGATTTGATTAAGGAAGCTGGAGGTAAACCGTTTGTCACGGATACCACTACTCTTTATCCCATGGGGAGATTCACTGCCAGCCAATATCTGGCTACAGCAGCCCGCAATGGCTTTACCGAGGAATCGGTAGGAGCGCCTGTGGTTATCGCTGATGGGGAGCAAGGCTATGACGGAGAGTGGGTGAATATCCCCAGGCAGGTTTCGGATTGCTCTTTAGATAAGGTAAAGATAGCCAAGAAGATTTTCGATGCCGACTCTATGATAGTTCTTTCTCATGTTAAAGGGCATGCGCTGTCTGGCTTTGGCGGCTCTATCAAGAATGTGGCTATGGGCTGTGTTATTAAGGAGTCAAAGGCTGCTCAACATAGGGCAAATCGGGCTCTCATCGACCTCTCCAAATGCACAGGCTGTGGACAGTGCGTTGAAGCTTGCTCATTTAAAGCCTTGTCTTTAGTTGAGGAGAAAATGGTGCGTGATGATGAGAAATGCATGGATTGCAGTCATTGTCTTTATCTTTGCCCGGAAGGTGTTTACTCAATGCCTCCCCAGGCACAAGAGAGGTTTCAAGTTTCTCTGGCTCACGCTGCTGTGGGGGTGCTGAGCCGGTTTCACTCTAAAGTGGCTTTCATTAATTTCGTCCAAGATGTAACGCCATTATGTGACTGTGCTACGCCATCAGGTTTGCCAGTAGTTCCCGATATTGGCATCCTCGCCTCCACGGATGTGGTAGCTGTTGACAAGGCGTCGTTGGACCTGATTGCTCAAAGCAAGCCACTAGGGAAATTTGCCAACGTCAGCTCTCCCGATATACTAGGCAAGATAAATGACACGGATAGCCTGGTTCAAATAAGAACTGCCCAGGAACTTGGCTTGGGCAGCATGGAATACCAGTTAAAAGGGCCAAAATAATCAAGTAACCGAAATCCGCATGACCAGAGCTATTTTGGTATTTGAAGTTAGACATTTGGATTTGTTTCGGATTTAGAGCTTAGATATTGAAAATTGGAGAGAAGGTAAGATATATCTTTGCTTTTTGATATCTCTCAGGATTTAGTCGCTGTTTAGAACGCTATGCGGGGTAAAATGGAAGATATTGAGTTGGCGCGCTCTCTTTTGGAAGAAGAGAAATGGAATCTCGTCATAGCGAAAGAAGGGCAAGTTCTTTTCAGCTCCAGAGAGCGTGGAGTAGCCCCCTTTTTCCAGGCTGTTCAGAGTATGGGGAAAAGTTTACATAATGCTGCAATGGCTGACCGCATCGTGGGCTTAGCCGTAGCTATGCTTTGCCTTCATGCTCGGATAACCTCGGTATATGCTGGCATAGCAAGCCAGGGAGCACTTGATATGCTGAAGGGGCAAGGGGTGACCGTTAGTAGTAAGAGCACAGTTCCTTATATCTCTAACTACGATGGCACAGATTTATGTCCTTTCGAGAAACTGGCAAGGAATTCTGAAAACCCTGCTCAGTTATTTTCCAACTTGAAATCGATGTTTGGAGGTCATAGTGATGATGGAGACGAATTCCCATAAGAAATTCTGGTTGGCCATTGCTATTCTGGCAATAGTAGCTATTACATCTCTTATCACCACAGCCTGGGTGTTAAATGAACTGAATAGAGCACAAAACTCTCTACTACTGGTAGATGATGAACTGGAGGCGATGCAATCTGAATTAGCAACTGTTGAAATTGAGTTAAACGCATCAAAAGGACTTGTTGAGTCTCTGGAAGATACGTTGTCTAATCTGCAGGTTAACTATGCCAGGCTGACCACGGGATATGGCTATATATTAAGAGACCCCAGCTACCAGGAAATGATGGATTTCTTGAAACAGGACGAGACGAGTGAGCGAGAATACGTGGCAAATGAGTATATTTGTGTTGATTTTGCTGCGGATGTTAAGGCAAACGCGCTAGAGGAAGGAATTCGGTGTGCCTATGTTGTTATTGAATATCTTGGGACAACTGGGCATGCTATAGTCGCCTTTGATACTACCGACAGAGGCTTGGTCTATATTGAACCACAGTTTGATTGGGAGGTCGAGCCTGCATTTGGTCGGCGTTATTATCAATGCGTGATACCTCCGCCTGGTCATTATATGACCGAACGTGACTATGATGACACCATAGCGCGAGTTATTGACATCTGGTAAAGGAATACCAAGCTTGCTTCAGGTCAAGCAGAGAATCTGTGGATTGGCGAGGAAATGGAAAATAGGTATTCTCATAGCAAAGGAAGTCGGCGTATAGCATTCCTCTCGCTTATTCTTGTTTGTTTTCTCCTCCCTTCGACTGGTTGTTATTCTTGGTGGGGTGGCGAAGACATCCTCCGCCTCTGGGATACCGGTCCCATAACGCTTGACCCGGCGATTTCTGCCGACATGTCTTCTCATAGCTATGTCATGCAAATCTTCTCTGGCTTGGTTCGTCTTGACCATGAGCTGAACATAGTGCCCGATATTGCTGAGAGCTGGGAGAAAAGCCCCGATGGCAAAACATATATCTTCTACCTGCGCCAAGGGGTGAAGTTTCATAGCGGCAGGGAAGTCAAAGCTGCCGATTTCAAATACTCCTGGGAGCGAGCTTGCGACCCCGATACTGGCTCTGGCACAGCCGCTACGTATCTGGGCGATATTGTTGGTGCCAAGGATATGCTGGCGGGAGAAACGGGAGAGATCTCCGGGGTTGAAGTCATTGATGCCTATACTCTTCAAGTTACCATTGATGCTCCCAAGGCTTACTTCCTGAGCAAGCTAGCTTATCCCACTGCCTTTGTGGTTGATAGGGCTAATGTGGAATCCGGTGTAAACTGGTGGCGCGAGCCAGACGGGACAGGACCATTTAAACTGAAGGAATGGGAAACAGGGCAGTGGTTGATTTTGGAGCGCAGCCAGGTTTATTACGGCGAGCCTGTCAAATTGGAGCAGGTCGTCTTTTACCTTCTGGCTGGTGTGCCCATGGCCCTGTACGAAAAAGGAGAGATTGATGTTACCCCTGTTTCCACTAGTTACATTGACCGAGTGCGTGATGAGATCGGCCCGTTTTATCCCGAGTTAGCCGTAACCCCCGAGCTTAGCCTCTATTATATTGGCTTCAACACTGCCCAACCTCCTTTCGACGACGTTAACGTCCGCCGAGCCTTCTGTCATGCTGTGGATAAAGAGCATATCGCTGAGGTGATATTGAGGGACATGGTAAATGAAGCCGATGGTATTTTGCCGCCGGGCATGCCTGGCTATAACGAGGCTCTCGAGGGACTGGACTACGATGTGAGAAAGGCGGTAGAGCTTATCGCCGACTCGAAATACGGAGATGTCTCGAACTTGCCCCCTATCACTCTGACTGTTGAGGGTTATGGCAATAGCATTCCCAGTTATCTAGGCGCCATCATCCAGGAATGGGAGCAAAACCTCGGCGTGGAAATCTCGGTGAGGCAACTGGAACCAGGAAATTTCCTTTATAACCTGAAACAAGAAAAGGATGAGATGTTCACACTGGGCTGGATAGCTGACTACCCCGACCCGCATAATTTCCTGGATATCCTATTTTATACCGGAAGCGAAAATAATATCTTCGAATACAGTAACTCCGGCCTGGATGCTTTGCTTGACCAGGCAGCTATAGAACAGAATGGGGCTGCCCGCCTGGCTATGTACCAGCAAGCTGAACAATTGGTAGTTGATGACGCTCCTTGTCTCCCCCTATTCCATGGCGCCAACCATATCCTGGTGGAGCCCTATGTCAAAGGCTATGAGCTCAGTCCCCTGGGCATTCCCGACCTGAGCAAGGTGTACCTCGACAGGGGCTAAATTCCAAATCCCACAAGCGCTCTACTCCAAATCCTAAATTCCAAGCACCAAATCCTAAACAAACCAAAATATCAAAATCCAAATGACAATTGAAATCCAAATGCTTAAATGCTAAAACCAGTTCTTTTTGTCATTGAGATTTTGGGCTTGATTTGACATTTGAGCTTTGTCATTTGATATTGCTTAGAGTTTAGAAATTAGGATTTAGAGGTTCCCCCTCAGGGCTTGGGATTTAGGATTTCTTATTCTTTCCTTTGATTGTCCTCCTGGAGTGCTGCAGAATGGCATGCGGTGATTAGTAGACAGTCTCATAGTTATGTCGGGGTAGTCCCTGGTGGTATAATGATAAGGGATGGAAAGGGAGGCGATGCTCTATGAGACACTCCCTGGTGGCAGGGTGAGGTGTCATGTTTGCCAGTGGAGGTGCCTTATTAATCTCGGCAAGCTTGGCGTCTGCCGTATGCGCATCAACCGGGATGGCAGGCTGTATAGCATGAATTATGCCGAGGTATCCTCGATGGCAGCCGACCATATTGAGAAAAAGCCTCTATTCCATTTCTTCCCTGGCACCTATGCTTTTTCCTTAGGCACCTGGGGATGCAATTTCCACTGCAAGGGATGCCAGAACTGGGGGATTTCCTGTGTGGATATTCCGCGAGGTTCCCAGCAATTGCTCCCGGAAAGTGAGATAGAACTAACCAAGAAATATAATTGCCAGGGCATTGCCTGGACTTACAATGAGCCGACGATTTGGTTTGAATATACGCTGGATTCAGCCAGGCTGGCTAAAGAAAATAATCTATACACTGTGTATGTGACCAATGGCTATGCCACGCCTGAGGCTCTGGATGCCATAGGGCCCTGGCTTGATGCCTGGAGGGTGGATGTCAAGGGCTTCACCGACGGGTTCTATCGCCAGCTAGCTAAGATTCCTCAGTGGCGGGGTATTCTGGATGTCGCCAGGCGGGCTAAAGAGAAATGGCATATGCATGTTGAGGTGGTGACCAATATCATTCCTACGATGAACGACGACGAGGAGCAACTCAGAAACATTGCTACCTGGATTCGAGATAACCTGGGTGAGCTTACTCCCTGGCATGTAACTCGTTTCCACCCCCTGCATGAATTTACCAATCTGTCGGCTACCTCGGTATCCACTTTAGAAAGGGCATATAAGATTGGGAAAAAGGCGGGGCTGAAATTTGTCTATCTGGGCAATGTGCCGGGGCACGAATATGAAAATACCGTATGTTATTCTTGTGGCAAGACAGTCGTTCGTCGCATTGGTTATGATACTCAGGTGGTGGGGTTGGATGGCTCGAGGTGTAAATTCTGCGGAGCTGAGCTTAATTTCCGGACATAAGGGAGGTGCTTTATGGCAAGGGGACTTCATCCTATAGTAAGACTGGTTAAGAAGACTGTGGAAAGCTATATCCGGGATGGTAAAACGCCCAAGCCGAGGAAGTTAACTCCGGAGATGAGAGAGCGGGCGGGGGTTTTTGTTTCCCTGCATAAGCATGGGCAATTAAGAGGATGTATTGGCACCTTTGAGCCAGCTAAAGACAATGTGGCTGAAGAAATCATTGCCAACGCTATTAGCTCGTCTACCGGAGACCCTCGCTTTCCCCCGGTCACTGCGTCTGAGCTTGATGACTTGGAATATAGCGTGGATATCCTCACTGAGCCTGAGCCAGTCACAGATATCAGCCAGCTTGACCACAAGAAATATGGCGTTATCGTGGAGAGTGATTGGAAAAAGGGACTTTTGCTGCCTGATTTGGAAGGGGTAGATAGCGTTGAAGAGCAAATTGCTATTTGTCGACTCAAGGCGGGGATATCAGCCGGCGAGCCAATTAAGCTCTATCGCTTTCAGGTGAGAAGATTCCAGTAAGGATGTTGAGACCAAAACACAAAATATGAATGCTCAAAACAATTTAGAGCTTAAAAATTAGAATTTAGGATTTAGCTGCGGAGATTGCCACGCACCTTTCAGGTGCTCGCAATGACGGAAAAAAGAAGCATTCCTAATCGCATGAACGGGTACAAGGCATAGTAGGAATTTCTTATGGTGTGCTATAATGCGGGACGTAAATGAAGGGAATTTTGGGACGGGAAGTATGTATTGACTGGTAAGGGAGAGGAGGTGCACTTTGGTTAAATTTTTCATGCCCCCCAGAGACATGGGGTTTTATGACCTGTTTGAACAAGAAACGAGTAATCTGGTTGTTGCCGCAGAAAAACTGGTTGACCTCTTTGACAATTATGAAGATGTGGAAGCAAAAGCAAAAGAGCTTAAGGAGTTAGAACATAAGGGTGACATCATCACTCACGAAATAATACAGAGGTTACACCGCACCTTTGTCACTCCCATTGACAGAGAGGATATTACTCTCCTCGCCCAAAGCCTGGACGATGTAATGGATTTCATCGAGGCTGCGGGCAGAACTGCCCACCTTTATAGTATTGCTCAACCTACGGAGAGGGCTCAAGAGCTAGCCCGAATCGTAGCCAGGATAGCCTACAAGCTGTGTGAGGTCATGCCTCGTTTGCGCCACCGTGACCAGTTCCCGTGGATTCTTAAGCAGTGTGTGGAGATCAATACTCTGGAAAACGAGGCTGATGATGTGCATCATGCTGCCTTAGCCGAGCTATTCGAAGTTTGCCATCTTGACGCATGCGAGGTAATCAAATGGCGTGAAATCTATGAGCATCTGGAAAATGCTACCGACCGGGGCGAAGATGTCGCCAATGTCCTTGAAGGTATAGTATTGAAGCATGCCTGAGCTCGCTCTGCTGATTCTGGTAATTGCGGCAGCCATCGGCTTTGGTGTGGTTAATGGTTTTAATGATGCTGCCAATGCTGTCGCTGCTTCGATTGGCTCCCGGGCTATTTCTCCTCGAAACGCCATAATACTGGCTGCCTTTTGTAACTTCGCTGGTACCGCTACCGGCCTGGAGGTTGCCAGAACCATCGGCAAGGGGATTTTAGTACCTGAGGCAATCTCATATTTAGTAGTGTTTGCTGCTTTAGCAGCGGTTATCGTCTGGGGAACTATAGCTACTCGCTTGGGCCTGCCGGTAAGTATAAGTCATAGCTTTATCACCGGGCTGGCAGCGGCAGGGATAGCAGTGGCGGGTAGTGAGGCAGTGGTGTGGAGCATCTTGGAACGGATTGGGGTATCAGTGGTTGCTGCTCCTACCTTGGGCTTCATCGGTGGCTTTGCCCTCATGGTTGTCCTGCTCTGGGCATCTCGCCGAAGCGCTCCATCCAGAATGAGAGTTGTCTTCAGCCGTCTGCAATGGCTTACTACCGCTTTTTTAGCTTATAGCCACGGCAAAAATGATGGTCAGATGCCCATAGGTGTCATCACCATGGCGCTGGTGATTCACACCGGACAGGTTGAGCTGTGGGACAATATCCCGTGGTGGGTAATAATCGTATCTGCCTTAGCCATTAGCTCGGGCATTGCTATCGGCGGCTGGCGAGTTATTAGAACTGTGGGGATGAAGATCACTGCTCTACAACCTATCCATGGTTTTGCTACTCAGGCTTCAGCGGCTACTGTTATTGAGATAGCTTCGCGCCTGGGTATTCCAGTAAGCACCACTCATTGTGCCACGGCAGCTACAATGGGGGTGGGTGCCACGAAGCGCCTTTCCGCAGTAAGGTGGGGAGTAACCAAAAATATCGCATTGGCCTGGATTCTGACCTTCCCGATATGCGGTGCTCTCGGTTGGATAATAGCATCGCTTCTGAAGATTGCCTTTTGAGGTGACAAAACTCCTTTGCCCCTTTAGAACACCTGTGCTATAATTTAGCTTCGCTAAATGGGTAATAAGGGTTCAATAAGGAAAGTAGATTGAGTTTGAAGCTATTGCCGGCGGCTCTTCAGAAGCAAGATTACAACCTGGCAGCTCATGTCCTCGTCTATGGCTTGGTTAAAGCCTCGGTAAAAAACCCCGAAAATTCAGGGAATTTTCGGGGTCCCCGGAACTGTTATGGCAGCAGAAGGAAAAGGCAAGAGAAAGGGTAGCCCACGGGGTTTCTATAGCCGAGCTCTGGATGAGGCAGAAAAGCTAGAACTGGAGGAAGCCTCTCATGTCGAAGGAATCGACGAGGAGATTGCCCTTCTCAGAGTAAAGCTCAGGGAACTTCTGGAAGAGCAGCCGGAGCGAATTGACCTGCACTTCGAGGCAGCCAATATCATAGCCCGGCTGGTAAGAACCCGATATCAAATTACCAAAGAACAGAAGAAGTCTCTCAAGGAAGCCATTCAGAAAGTCCTGACCGAAGTTGCTGTGCCCCTGGGGGTTGGTATTGGAATTAAAGCAGCAAGCAGGTAAGCACGCTAAAGCTTAAGCCTTAGGCACTAAATTCAAGAAATAGTAGCCAGTAGTCAGAATTCAATATTCAGAAGATTCCCCTACTGGCTGCTGGATTCTGTATTCTTGTTACTACCACTATTCTTATGAAGCTAAGACCTTATCAGCTGGAAGTGGCCCGGGCGGCTATGGACTCTATTCGGAGGGGAATGGGACTGACCGTTTCTGTGGAGATTGCCAGGCAGGGAGGCAAAAACGAGCTTTCAGCGCATCTGGAGGTTCTGCTGTTAACGCTGTATATGGCCAGGGGAGGCAATCTTATAAAATGCTCCCCGACCTTCAAGCCTCAAACCATTATATCTATAGAAAGGTTGAAACAGAGGCTGGATGATTTTGGTTTCGATGGCATTTATCGTCTCCAGATGGGCTATATTGTTCAACTCGGCAACGCTAAAGCCATCTTTCTGTCGGCTGAGGGCTCGTCTTCAGTGGTGGGACACAGCGCTGACATACTTCTGGAGATTGATGAATCGCAAGATGTTAGCAAGGAAAAGTACACCAGGGAATTCCGCCCCATGGGTTCAGCTACCAACGTGACCACGATTCTTTATGGCACTACCTGGGACGATAGCACCTTGCTGGAAGAGATACAGCAGACTAATCTGGAACTGGGAAGAAAGGACGGCATTAAGCGCCACTTTAGATATGATTGGAAGGAGGTAGGCAAGTACAATCCTGACTATATCAAGTTTGTCCAGGCAGAGCGGCAAAGATTGGGCGAAGAGCATCCCCTGTTCAGGACTCAATACGCTTTATTACCTATCACCCACGGCGGGGGCTTCCTATCACGGCAGCAGATAGCTCTGGTGCTGGGAGAGCACCAGAGGCAATCGCAGCCTGAGGGGAAGAGGACTTATATTGCTGGCGTAGATTTGGCCGGGGAACAGGAACAGGAAATGATAGGTGGAGGCGCTCCTGTCAATGATAAGGGAAGAGGATGTGATTCCACAGTAATTACCATTGCCGAGGTGGATGCCGCCACCTCATCGCAGCCGCTATTGAAAGTTGTGGAACAATACCAGTGGACGGGAACGCCCCATAGCCAGCTTTATACCCAGATGACGGATATCCTTAAGAATGTCTGGAACTGCCACAGGATAGTGGTGGACGCCACCGGCATTGGTCAGCCTGTAGCTAGCTTTCTCAGAAAGGAACTGGGAAGCAGAGTTATCCCGTTCGTCATTACCTCAAAGAGCAAATCCGACATGGGCTTTGAGCTATTGTCCTTTGTCAATTCCGGGAGGCTTAAACTCTACAAGCAGGACGGCTCCCGGGAGTATAAAGGGACCTTGTTTGAGCTGGAAAGAGCCAGAGTGCGATATCGCCCGAACCAAACGATGAACTTTTACGTTGACCCTCAAGAGGGACATGATGATTTTCTCGTGAGCCTGGCTCTGGTGGTCCAGGCCGCCGAAGGGCTTAGCCCCAGGGAAGCAAAGGGTTGGCTCAGGGAAAGCTAGGGAGGGAGCCCTATATTCACTCGTAGGTGGCAAAGCGTAGTATCCAGGAGGATCCAGCAGGGTGGGACGGGACTCGAGAATGAGGCTCTCCTTCTAAATATCCCCCCTTAAGATAAGGACCCTCTCCATCATAACTCCCCTTGCCCCTCTTATCTTAAGAGGGGGATTTCGGGAAGACTTACCTCGTACCAGAATATTCATTTCCAGGCACGGTGTTCTTCATTCCAGGCTGGGCAAGTCTTTGCCTAGCTCAGCCAGGGATGCAATCCTCTTCTTAGTTTCCTCTAGCTGTCCCTTATGTTCTTTGGCATACTGGGTAGCTTGCTCGTAAAACTCTTTTATCCTGGGCACAAAGGATAACTGGGATAATATCAAGGTAACGTCGATAAAGTGCCTTTCTCCGGGAAAATCGCCACCTCGAATCAGGGCGTTGGATGCCAGTTCTTTTATGTAATCGCTAACGCTCTTGACCATGTCCATATTCAGCTCTCTTGCCGGACCAGATATGATATATATGGCTTTGCCGGCATCCTTGGGGTCACAAGTGAGGGAAAGGTCAGAGATGGTGGCGTCTAAGGCTTGTGTTCCTCTGAAGCTTTCCAGAGCTTTGTCGCGGAAACTTTTCTTCCTTATCTCCCAGGGGAAGCGGAACGAAGGAAGCTCGGTTCTCCCCAGGCCAATGGTGGTCCATCCCTCCAGGCTGGCAATTATGTCCCCGGCGTCTATCGTCCGCGAACCCACATATTTGGCCTTAGTTACCTCGCCAGCACACATTAAATCATAGAAGGGCTCGGCAATCATCCTGTTTATTCTATCTATGTTACTAACGAGACTGGCATCCTTTCTCACATACCTCTGGTTATCAGCGAGAAAAATGGCATCCACTACATCATAAGTGGATTTCAGGCAAGTAGCGGTGTTATATGTGCTCCTGGACTCTGTGGTCTGCTCATGCTCAAAAGGCAAAACTACCAGGGCATAGACCGGCTTGCTGATGTATCTATCCTTAACTGCCCTGGCTATTATGGGCAGTGCTCCCGACCCTGTGCCGCCGGCAGCGCCAGCTATGAGCAAGAAGGCATGTGTCTCATAAAACTGGGGGGTAGCTTTCACGGCATCCAGTACCTTATCACTGTCCTCCTTGGCCAATTGAGCTCCTAGCTCGTTTATCTTGCCTACCCCGTGTCCCAGGGTCTGGCGCAGGCCCAGGAGCACTCGATGTGTGTAGTCGTCCTTGATAAACCTTAGCCCGGTCAGGTCTGCCTGGTCTGTATTCACGGCAATGACGGTGGGGGCTATGGTTGCTTTGCGCTGAGCACGCGCCTTGAAATTTAGCCTGGCAAAGTGGTCAGCAATTCGGCAGCCGCACTGCCCCAGTCCAATAACTGTTAACTTCATTTTTCCCTCCTTCTTTCTTTACCGTTGTTCTCCTTTTTCCCTTCTATACTATATACTACTCCCTTTTATTTGTCATTGCTTCGTACACCTTCCCCTCCACTAGGCGGGGATAAACCCCGCCACTACGTTCATTTGTAGGGGCGGGTCTTGTACCCGCCCCTACAAGTTTTAGTCTTTAGTACTTAGGATTTTCCTCATAACTCCTCTGATCCCTCTTACCTTAAGAGGGGGAGCTTGGGCGCTCTTTTAGTAGTAATATATTCTTCTCCTTATTATGTAAAAGTAAACCAGGGCTCCGATGCCCGCCGCTATTGCGATTATGATAACAATGAATGCCCACAGGGGCAAGAATCCGGCTCGGAAGGAACGGGCCGTGGTCCATTCGCTTTCGTTATCTGCACCATCCACGGCTTGCACAATCCAGTAGTACTTGCCGTTAGGCAGGGCTTCTGTTTCCTCCAGGGTATAGTTCGTTCCCACCAAGCCCTGTTTAGAAACCAGGGGGTTATCGAACCCGGTGGCAGTGACATTGGCACTGGTCGCTATTTGCAGGCTATAGTAAACTCCGCTGTCATCGGATACCTCCGACCATTCAAATGTCGGCCTCACATTAACTAAGAATCCCACCCTGCCCCCGTCGGCTGGTGATATGAGTTCCGGTGTGTCCGGAGAGGCTGATTCCATGGTGAAGATAGCGGTGGCCTCGTTCTCGGCATCATCCTCGGCTGCCACCAGCCGCGCGCCATGTTTGCTCTCAGGCACGGGAAAACTCACATCGAAGCTGCCTTTGTCGTTGGTCTCGGCTGTCTCTATTTGAATACCATCGTACATTATATCCACATCTTCGTTGGGAGCAAATCCGCGACCAGCAACGGTCAGGTTCATACCCACGTGTCCTTCGTCGGGTAACAGCACCAGGCCAGGCGTTATGTTGAAGCTGAGCTCGTTGATGTCTTCTTTATGGGTCCATTCTCCCTCAACGGTGACGATATACTCACCTATAGGCATCTCGGGAACCTCGAAGTCTTCCTCCCAGTAACCCGCATCATCGGCCCTGATTTCCGTGGCCACTTCCTCTACATCAAAGAATATCGTGATGTCCCTCTCATCAGCAGCAAATCCGCTGCCTGTCATCATTATGTTGTCGCCCACGCTGCCCGACGACTCATCTATGCTTATCCCCGGCGTTACTTCGAAGTCGGCATCCTCGACCTTAGCAAAGCTGCTATCATCGCCTTCGGCGTCCAGCTCATGGTGTCCCTGGGCAGAATCGGGAATTTGGAAACTCAACTCCCACCAGCCATCGTCATCGGCGGTGATATCATCGTCTATTGTCTCGTAATCCCCGTTTAGATAGTACCTGAGCTCAATATTTTCCTCATCTTCGACAAACCCGTGTCCTTCCACGGTAACCGTGGTGCCCACAGGACCCTCTTCGGGACTTACTGTCAACCCCGGTTTTACTGTAAAGATATCATAATCATGAATTTCCTCCTCATCCTCTGCAAGCACATCATGGGGTCCCGTGTAGCTTTCGGGGATGGTGAAAGTCACCCGGAAATATCCATCTGAATCCGTCTGGTCTTCGGCTACCCGGATACTGGCACCGTTAAGGTAATAGTAAATATCAACCCACTCATCAGGCGTAAAATTCCAGCCATAGACGGTGACCTCCTCCCCGGGAACTCCTGAGTTAGGGGAGAGCGTGATATATGTATCCTGGGCTTGTGCGGGCGTAGCAGGAAGGGCAATAGCTACAAGGCATACGATAATAACAACCAGCAGTCGAGACAGCGAACGCATTTGACTCACCTCCCTTTTGCTATTATAAACGAAAGTGTCACTAAAAAGTAAGTACCTTATTGGCTAAATTCCAAATACCAAAATCCAAACACTAAAATGTCAAAACTACTTTGATTTTTGAATTTGCTTGGGATTTAGGATTTCGTGAAGGCGGAGATAAACTCCGCCACTACATTAATACGTTAGTTTGTAGGGGCGGGTCTTGTACCCGCCCGGTTTACCTTCACCCTAACCCTCTCAAATCGAGGGAGATGGAAGATTACCAGCGGTCGTAATATATGGTTCGCCGTATCACCAGGGCACGAATCAGGAGGACCAGCAGCACTACTGCCGCGGCTATGATAGCAATGAATCCCCACCGGGGTAGAAGGCCGACACTGAAGGAAAGTGGCTCAGACCACTCGCTCTCGTTATCTGCGCTATCCACCGCTTGCATAATCCAGTAATAAGTGCCGTAAGACAGGGCTTCCGATTCCTCCAGCGTATAGTTGCTTCCCACCAGGCTCTCTTTGAAAACCAGGGGGTTGGCGAATTCTCCACCGGCGTTGACATCGGCGCTGGTCGCTATTTGCAGGCGGTAACAGGCTACTCCGATGGTGCCCGATACCTCCGACCATTCAAATGTCGGGGTTGCCTTGTTTTTGAGCCCCGCTCTGCCTTCGTCGGGCGGTGAAATAAGTTCGGGTGCGTGCGGGGGGTCTGATTCCATAACGAAGCTAGAGCTAATCGTGTTCTGGGAAGCATCCTCGGCTGTCACCTGGTACTCGCCATTTTTGCTCTCGGGTACCAGAAAACTTGCATCGAAGATGCCTTTGTCGCTGGTTTCGGTTGTCGTTACCTGGCTGTCATCGTACAATATGACCACATCTTCGTTGGCGGCAAAGCCATGTCCCGTGACGGTCAAATCCGTGCCCACATGTCCTTCGTCGGGGGACAACACGATGTCTGGCTCTATCTCGAAGCTGAGCTCGACGACATCTTCCCTCAAAGTCCGCTCACCCTCGGCGGTGACGATGTGCTCACCTGCGGGCAGCTCGGGCGCCTCGAAGCTTGCCTCCCAGTCACCCGCGCTGTTGGCTTTGATGCCCGTGACCACCTCCTGGTCATCGAACAATACCTTGATGTTTTTCTCGTATGAAGGAAATCTGCTGCCCGTCACCGTTATGCTATCGCCCACAATGCCCGATGATTTATCTATGCTTATATCCTGTGTTACTCTAAAAATGGCATCCTTGACCTCGTAGATCCCGCTCTCATCGCCTTCGGCGTCCAGCTTATGGTCTCCCTTACTGGAAACGGGAATCTGGAAGCTCTTATCCCAGCTGCCCTTGGCATCCGCTATGATGTTCCTTTCTATCGTTTCATAGTTGCCGTTAGAGTAATACAGCAGCTCGATGCCCTCTTCCTCCCTGGCAAAACCGCGTCCTTCCACGGTAACCGTAGTGCCCACAGGACCTTTTTCGGGACTCACTATCAAGCCCGGCTTCACCGCGAAGTAAGCATGTGCTTCGGTATTCGGTAATTTGGCTTTTACTTCATAGTGCCCCGTGCAGCCTTCCGGAATGGTGAAGATGATTGTGAAATCGCCCTTGCTACCGGTCCTGGTTGTGGCTATTATTTTACCGTCATAATAAAGGTCAGCCAGTACGTCCTCCAGGAAATCATGACCGTAGACGGTGACCTCTGTTCCGGGGACTCCCGAGCCGGTGGAGAGCTCGATATCCCAGGGTACACACAGGGCTTGTGCCGGCGCAGCGGGTAGGGCAATCGCTAAAAGGCAGAAGACGAGAACAAACAGTAATCGAGATAGCAAGCGCATTTGACTGATCACTCTCTATTATAACCGAAAATGCCACTAGAAAGTAATTGCCGTATTGGCTAAATTCCAAATACCAAAGTCCAAATTCCAAACAATGACAAATTAGTAGGGGCGGGTCTTGTGCCCGCCCAGTTCCCCACCCTAGGCGGGGATAAACCCCGCCACTACCGTGTGGCAACGACCCGGCCGAGTTTGGAAAGATTAGTAGGGGCGGGCCTTGTGCCCGCCTACTTCCCCAGCCTTTCGCCTCCTGTCATTCTGAGCGAAGGCGAAGAATCTAATGGATTTGAGAGAGTGGGTTCACTCGTAACTCCCCCTAACCCCCTCTTACCTTAAGAGGGGGTTTCTAACTCCAATTTCCCCCTTAAGGTAAGGGGGATAAAGGGGGTTATGAGAAAGGGGGCGACTCTAAGTCGCCCCCTTTGGAATCACCTTAATCCTCTCCCTCGGAGGGAGGGGTCAGGTGGGGTGTGCTTATACCCGACGTGTCCTGAAGATGAGCACTATGACCACAATCACCAGGACAGCGCCGATGCCGATAACCACCCACACCCAGAATGGAGTTGTCGGAGTTATCGGTTCATCCGGTTCATCTGCCTCCTTCAGCGTGCGGAATGTGCCTATGGCACTCTTGCTTATTTCAGAGCCGCCCTTGTAGGCAGTCACCTGCCAGTAGTAGGTGGTGTCGTATTCCAGGTCCTGGGTGCACTCCCAAGCAGTGCCTTCCAGACCGGTCTTGGATTCGACGGGACTGGACAGGTCGGCGTTCTCCGACAGTACCCAGTCGAAATCATCGGCCGCTGCTAACATGATCCAGCTGAAGCCCAGCTTCTTCAAGGCTATGCCGGTTGTGCCGGGCTCAGGTGAAACGAGGTTGATGGCGGCAGACTCCGCAGTGGGGGCCACCGTAAAGCTCCGTGCCTCGGACCACCAGCTCGTGATGTCCTGACAGGTCTCGGCCTCGACAGCCCTGACTCTCCAGTAGTAGGTAAATGCAGGATCGAACCAGCAGCCAACCCACACGCTGGGTTCCATTGGCATATCTGGACAGAACCAGCGAGGATCATAGCAACCATCACCATCACCATTCACCGGATTGCCATCTCCGTGGGGCATGTATATGTCAGTGAAGTCCTCGTCATAGGCGAACTGGATTTCGTAGCAGCAGGCATCGCACAGGCGATCCCAGCTGATAGTAAACGGTACGTTGCAGCAGTCGCAAGCATCGGGACCGACAACGTAGCCGTCGGCAGGACCATTAAGCTCGACGCCCTTCTTGGCGTAGCAGTCCTCGAACGTCCAGACGGTGCCGTCTTCGCCTTCACACATGTCGTAGTCGTCGCCGTCGATGGCGAAGAGATGGCTGTTGGTATCGGCGCTCAGGCAGCCGCAAATCTTAAGTGCCTGGGGCTGCATGTAGAATGACACATCTTGGTCGAGGCCCCAGGTCAGGTAATCCCATTCGGCATCTCCGGCGCCGCAGCAGAGCTCCACGATAGGAGTCAGGCAGCGGGCCACGCCGCTGTGCCAACAAGTGGGACCTGGACCTATATAGTCGTCATTGCCGCAACAATCATCGCAATTGTCGCCGCTTGACCAGTCGAAGTAGCTGGCATAGAGAACTCCGCCGGTGTCGGGTCCGGTCATGGGGTTACCGGGGCTTGGCCTGTCAAGCACTATGCCGGTATAGTCGTAGGGTTCGGCAGCGAGTTTGGTCCAGTCTTCCACCTCTCCGCCGATGACCAGCAGATAGATACCGTTGTCCCCATAGGCGTGGGCTAAGGCGGCATAGACTGTGTCGTTCTGGTCGAAGTAGCTGTCAAACGCCAGGTTGACATAAACCCTATCGCTATCGTCGACATTCTCCAGCTCGGTGAAGGTTTCACCGCCATCGTCGGAGTAGGATACATCACCATCCTGTCCGCCGACAAGTATGTGGTCGCCGTGAACAGCGATGGCCCAACCCTTAGTGAGCTCGCTGTCAACTTTTTCCTGCCACTCGTCGTCATCGAACATGGCAACGTCGCCAGCATTACCCAGGGCAAACAGAGTGTCTGCATCCTGAGCGACCAGGTCCACGATGTCATTTATCTCGGTGGATGATATCGGGTCCCAGCATGCCAGGGTTTCCAGGTCGTTCCAGTACACGTTGCCGCTCCGGCGGTCAACCAGGAAAACGGTATCGCCGGTTGTTTCCTCGGGAGCCAGCCTGAGCAGGCTGCGCTGGGGCACATTCGGAAAGTCCCCACTGTTGTCGCCCTCGAGCTCGTCGCACCAGGTCCTCAGCCACTGGCCGCTGTATTCCTCGGCTTCGGGGAGTGTCTCGGCATGCAGCCAGACGCTGTCGCAGCCGCAGCCAGCTTCAAAATTAACAGTGGATACAAAGGTCTTGTTGCAGTCGGGCGATACGGCGACGTCCGACACATAGTCGATGTAGGTGTCGATCAGGCTGAGCTGGTTCCAGGTGTCTCCGTCGTCGAAAGTTACCGACCAGGCGCCTTCATCATAAGGGTATGCGCCCATCAGGGCAACGGCGTAAGCCTTGTCGTCGCCGACATAGGTTACCGCCATGGCATATTCGCCGGTCGGCGGCTTGCAGGCCTTGTGCCATCGCTCGCAGCAGATATCCATGTTGACGATGCCGTCATTGCGATAGACCTGGACGCCATCGCAGCAGCCCGTATAGAGGTCATCAGGGGATTCCCTCCCATAATCATAACCTCCGTTGCCGAGCACGCCAGCCATGGCTTCACCTTCAGCGATGGTGCCCTTGTAGGATATGTTGGTCAACCAGAGTTCGCCGTCCTCGATCTGCCCCATAGGGCCGACCGGGTCGGCAGAGTCATCTTCTACCCGCATTATATCGCACATGGGAGGATTGCCGGTGGAAGAATCCCAATAATTCACCCAGGCCCAGAGCACTCTTTCATCGTTGTTCTTGCTGTTGTAGTCCTCGGGCAGGAGCAGGCCGGCTATTCCTCTGCCGTCATACGTCGCAAGGTCCATTGGGAGCAATACATCACCTGTATTGTCCGTTTTTATTTCCACGGCCTCGATGCCCAAAGTGGACTTCACGTTCCAGCCCGGGCTCGTTCCCCAGCTGCCGCACTGCATGTAGACACCGTAGTAACCGGTGTCATTAGAGACAGCAACGGTGGTAGCCAGGATGGTCTTGTCCGTACCCCAGCTCGGGGAGACGATGAGGTCGGTGACGAACTCAGAGTAGAGGTCGTCCGTCGCATCTGAATCACCGGACCACATGTTGTCCCAGCCTTCGTAGTCGTCGAAGTCAGTTGTATCGCGCCAGGCACTGGGCGAATCACCGGTAACCGTGCAGCGGAAAAGCGCTGCCCATCCGCTGTCATCTTGACCGCCGATGGCGATGTCCCGATCGCCGCCCGATTCGGGGGTGACGACCAGGTCGGAGACTGTACTCATGTAAACGCCGCCATCCTCAACTTCACCGGCATCCTCGAAAGTAGCTCCGCCGTCGGTGGAGAAGAACACGTGCAGGTAATAGGCGCCACTAGGTAGAGCACTCTCATCCCACCACACTAGGGCGACAGCCACGAACTCGGGATCCACCCAGTCGGTGGCGACACGCATCATGTAGGCTATGTAGTCTCCACCATCCACGTCGATCACGTCCTCCAGCGCAGCGGTGAGGTCAGTCCAAGTGGCAGCATAATCGTCGGACTTCAGCAGGCGGGGCTCATGATCGACCCACTTTCCACTATCGCAGGTCTCATCATAAGCCATCACGATAGCATAGGCTACCTCTCCCTCGTCAGCCGTGTGGTAGTCGATGATAGCGGACTGGGGTGCCAGGACCCAGCCGTCCATGGTGGGCGTATCAACCATCTCCCACTCGGCGCAGACATCGGCGGTGCAGTCAGCACTCGCCTTCTGGAGGGGTGCCGCTATAATTACGAGACTAATGACCAGCGCCGCGGCGATGAGCAAATACATCGCCTTCACTGGCCACGCTCTTGCTTTAATCATTATTTCCTCCTTATAAATTTACTTCATCTCGCTGAGCTTTTTCTCAACGAGCCAAGCTTTTCTTATATGTCCCAAAGCCGGAGTCTCCTCCAGCATCGAGTTCCAGTTTTCAGTAAACCCAATTTTTAAGCCTGCCTCATTTCAGGCTGCCCTGGGTTAAGGGATTGCCTCGTCGCAATGACGAAGGACAATGGTTCTTTTGCCCGGGCCAGGCATCGTTTTGTTCCCCTCGGCGAATCCTTGAGATTGCTTCGTCGCCTTCGGCTCCTCGCAATACCGATTCACTTCGGGACTTTGCCATAGGCATCACCTCCTTTCGATTTTATTTATTGAGTAATGTCATTCTGCTATCCGTAGTTGCCCCGATTTCATCGGGGCCCGGCTCAGAATGACAGGCAAATGTCATCGAACAATATTCAATTATTAAAGTTCAAACAAACTCAAATTTCACGCCAAAAGCCATAACAATAGGCTCAGGCCTACCTAACCTCTTACTTTAAACCTATATAGCTATTTTGTCAATAGGTAATTAGTAATTTGCCAAAATAGCTTGAATTTATTATATCAGCTAGCTTCCTTTTGTCAATATGCCTAATAAAGCGAGGTATAAGGGATGCGTTGCCCCACCAGTGTAGTGGGGGTTGTCCCCCCACCCGAAAGTCGGGAACAAAAGTCAGTAGCCAGAAGTCAGAAGATTTCCCCTCTTAGGATAAGAGGGGCCAGGGGAGTTACAAATAAATGCTCTGCAGCAATCATAACCCCCTTTTATCCCCCTTATCTTAAGGGGGATATTCAAGGAGGGATTCCTTCCGCTTCGAAGCGCCTCGAAGGGGCTAACAGGACAAAATCGTCTTGCTCTTTTAGAACAAAGGTGCTAATTTATACTCAATCATGGAGAGCAATTTAGTATGGGATTTATTGCCCGAGGAATTCCCCTACGAAGATAAGGGCTGCGAGCTCTTTCCCTCCTGTCTTAACTGCCCCTTTCCCGATTGCCTTAAAGAAGAGCCCTGGGGGAAGGAGAGGTTCTTAAAGAGCAGGCGAGCCGAGAGGATGATGGAGTTGAAGCGGGAAGGGAAAAGCGTTAAGGAGATTGCCCGCATATTTGAGGTGAGCCCGAGAACGGTGCAGAGATGGCTGAAGGCGGTCGGAATTCAAAAGTCAAAAATCAAAATGACAAAGCAAAACGCAAAAACCAAAAATAGAGGTAGTAACAAGAATACAGAATCCAGTAGCCAGTAGAGGAATCTTCTGACTACTGACTTCTGACTTCTGACTTCTGACTACTGTATACCTATGTTTAGGATTTAGAGTTGAGAGATGACTGACTTCAATCCATCCCATCTGAACCGCATGGACACCCAACGCCTCGCCGCTTACCGCTCCAACCTTGATTTCTACCAGGGAAATCATTGGCCCACCACGTCACGCCACCGTCAGCTTGTCTTTAACTACGCCAAGGTATCCATAGACAAGCTAACCAGCTTCCTTATGCCGGGACTCGGCTTCGCCTGTTATCCCGTAGCCGACGTTGCGGACGATAGCGAAGCAATCAAGGCCAGAGTAAGGCGAGCCGAGCAACTCCTTCGCCAGGTATATGAGCAGAACAACCTCCAGCAGCTCGATTACGAGACCGAGATTGACACCGCCATCCTGGGAGACGGCTGCTACAAGGTGATATGGGATACGGACGAGAAGTGTATCCGGATCACCGCCCCCGATGTCTCAGGCATCTACGCCTGGTGGCTGGGAGATGACACCTCGCGGGTCTGGAGGGTAGCTTCACAATATAGGCTGAGCTGGGAAGAAGTGGAGATGCTCTATGGGGAGCGGAGGCAATTGGTCGGGGACAAGCCCCGACCCTACAAGAATCGTAGTGGCGGGGTTCATCCCCGCCTCATCCCCAAGAAGCAGGCCACCATAACCGAAGTCTGGACAGCTAAGTCATTCGACCTCTTCCTGGACAACGACTCTATGGAATCCAAGCCCAACCCCTACGGCTTCATCCCCTTCGTTATCTTCCCCAACCTCCGTGAGCCCAAGAAGTTCTGGGGCAGATCCGATATCCCGTCCCTGGTCCAGCCCCAGCGGGAGCTCAACCGTGCCTTGAGCCAGCTATCCCGCATCCTGGAGCTGTCAGGCAATCCCATCGCTGTCTTGGAGAACATCGCCTCGGCTGAGGACATCAAGGTCCAGCCCGGAGCCCTGTGGACCATACCGGAGGACGCTAAGGCTTATCTTCTCGATTTACTGCAAGGCGGTGGAGTCAGACTTCATGTCGATTATATCGATTTGCTATACCGTGCCCTGCACGATGTATCGGAGATGCCCCGGGCCGCCTGGGGAGGCATCGAGAAAGAGTTCTCAGGCACCGCTCTGAGAATTGAGCTCGGCAGTCTCATTCAGAAAGTGGTGCGCAAACGCACCATCAGGACTGATGTATATCACCAGCGAAACGCCATGATTCTAAGGCTCGCTGAAATGTATATGAACGAGAACTTTGAGGGAGTGAACCATAGAGTGGTTTGGGATCCCATCCTGTCTCAAGATATAGATAGGCAAGCCCAGACCGAGCAGCTACTCGTCCAGTCCGGAGTCCACAGCCGGAGGACCGCCATGGACGAAATGGGGGTCCAGGACCCCGACGAGGAGTTCAACAGGTGGCTGGAGGAGAGGACAAAGATCCTGGAAATGAATCGGGAGTTCAGGGCATCGTCCACACGTGGCGGAGCGCGAGAGAGAGGAATGAGCTAAAGCTCATTGGGAAAAAGGGGGTCAAAAATGAAAGTAGATTGATTTGAGATGGAAGTGCCTGAATAATAACTCACCCCCTTGTCATTGCGAGGCGAAGCCGAAGCAATCTCAAGAGGAATAGGAGAAATATATGGAAAACGAAACCGAAGAAACTCAGGAAACTCAAAATACTCAAGGAACACCAGAAACCCTTGAGGCCATCAAGGCCCAGCTCGAGGAGGAAAAGAGGGCCAAGGCCGCCGATGAGGCCGCCTTGGCCGAAAAGGACCAGCGCATCGCCGAACTGCAAGCCGAAGGCGAAGCATTGCGAGCAGAGCGAAGCAATCTCCAGGCATCGCTAAGCGAAGCGAAGCAGGGAAGCGAAGCGGCTGCCGCCGAGCTCGCCCAGGTCAAGGAAGCTAAGGGCCAGGCCCTGGCCAAATATCTCAGTATGGCTAAAGCCCTTAACCCCGCCATCCCTGAAGGCATCATCGCTGGGGAGACTATCGAGGAGATAGACACCTCCGTTGAGAAGGGCAAGGCCATCGTCGAATCCGTCAAGAAGGCCATGGAGGCCGAGGCTTCTCAGGCTAAGGTCCCCGCGGGAGCACCAACCAGGGGCGAGATATCTCTCGAGGGGTTAAGCCCCAGGGAGAAGATCGCCGCTGGAATCCAGCAAAAAGGAGGAACTAGCTAAATATGAGTATATCTTTAGCAGAAGCAAGTAAGCTCTCGACCGATATCCTGCTTAAAGGAATCATCGAGACCATAGTCAAGGACAGCCCCATCTTGCAGGAGCTGCCCTTCATTCAAATCGTGGGCAACAGTCTGAAGTACAACCGGGAGAAGACTTTGCCTACCGTAGGCTGGTACGCCCCGGTGACCGGCACCTGGACGCAGTCCGAGCCGGCTTTCGAGCAGTGCTCTGCCAGCCTCTGTGTCCTTGGCGGAGACGCCGATGTCGACAACTTCCTCAAGTCCACCCGCTCCAATGTCCAGGACCTCGAGGCCGCCGTCATCGAGCTGAAGGCCAAGGCCTTGAGGAACGAGTTCGAGAACACCTTCCTGAACGGAGACTCGGGCGTGGACGCCAACCAGCCCGACGGTCTGTACAAGACCATGAAGGGCACGGCCTGGACGGCCGACACCGCTATGGATGTGGGCGACATCGTCGTCCCCACGGCCGGCAAGGAGAACGGCTTCCGGTATGAGTGCACCGCAGCAGCAGGCGATAAGAAGACCCACGCCACCACTGAGCCCACCTGGCCCACCACCGAGGGCGACACCGTGGTTGACGACCAGGTCACCTGGACCTGCCGCTACGGCAACCACCTTGGCTCGGCCGTCAACGGCGCTACCCTCGCCTTGACCAGCATCGATAAGCTCATTGACCTGGTGAAGGGGGGCAAGCCCGACCTGCTCTTAATGAGCCGCCGGTCCCGCAGGAAGCTCGCAGCGCTGGCCAGGGCTGCCGGCAGTAACCTTCAGGTCGGAAAGGGCGAGCTCGGCGAGTTCGTTGAGCTCTACAACGGCATCCCCGTGGCCATTTCCGACTGGGTCAAGGACAATTACACCGTGGGCACGTCCAGCGATTGCTCAGCTATCTTCGCCTTCCAGATGGGAGAGGGCGCCGTCTGCGGCCTTACCAGCCCCGAGGTGATTCAGGCCGAGCGTCTCGGCTCCCTGGAGACCAAGGACGCTTCCCGGACCAGGGTCAAGTGGTATGTATCCCTGGCCAACTTCTCCATCGTTAAGGCTGCCATGCTCACAGGAGTGAGAGACTAGCGGAAAGCAGGAGTCAGTAGTCAGAATTCAGAACCTATTGGCTACTGGCTCCTGACTACCCAATCCCCCTCTTAAGATAAGAGGGGCCAGGGGAGTTATGAAATGGACTTAACCGAAATGCGAACCCGTGTCCGTGAGGACCTTCAGGACACCGATAGCCAGAACTACCGCTGGACGGACGACGAGGTCGACGGCGCCATCACAAGGGTAGTTATAGAGTACTCCCTTCATGCCCCCATCGAGCAGCAGGACGATATCGCTACCACCGATGGAGACAGCGAGCTCGATATCTCCTCCCTATCAGGACTGCTTGAAATCGAGTCGGTCGAGTTCCCTATCGGTTACAAGCCCAAATACTTCCAGCGCACCGAGTATTGGGCCGGCCACCTTTATATGCAGGACGAAGGCAACGGCAACGATGCCCGGGTAAAGTGGCTTAAGAAGCATACCCTGGCCGCCGAGTCCACAACCATCCCGACGGAGCATGAGGAAATCATCGTCCTGGGCGCGACAGGCTACTTAGCCATGTCAGCCTCGGCCTACACAGTGGACAGGGCCAGCATCGCCGGCAGGCATGCCACCATCAACTTCAAGGCCTGGGGCAAGGAGCGCCTCGACCGCTACGACAGGAAGCTCAAAGCCATCTCCCGCAGCAGCCGCATCATCACCAGGGAGCTCTACACGGAGGAGTAAATTTCCCCTCTTAAGATAAGAGGGGCCAGGGGAGTTATGATACAGGTCGGCATCCTCAAAAACTTCGACAGCGGTACCTACAAGGCCGGCGTCCAGCTCGCAGGGTCCCTCACGACCTACTTCGATGACATCAGCGTGGCCAAGAATATCCCGTCATCGGCCCTGGTCATCGGCAACTATGTCATCCTGGCCATTCCCGGGGGCAACCCCAGGGACGCCTGCGTCATCGCCACCTGGCCCGGGGGCAGCCCCGGCGGAGGCTCCTTCCTCGATTTATCCGATACTCCGTCAAGCTACGAAGACCAGGCTGGAAGAATCGCTAAGGTAAATAGTGATGAGACCGCACTGGAGTTCGAGAAGATTACTGGTGACAACCTCTCGCAGATCTTCGGGGCTTCTGGCTTACGACTTCATGTATGGAACTTTACGGCGAAGCAAGGTGCTATATTCAATGTGCCACATGCTGCAACTAGCCCTTTTAGTGGAGTCATTAACGGTACTCCAACAACCACATCAGTTGTCTATGATGGCGAGTCTAATGAGAACTGTTTGAAGAACATTCAAGCAGGTACACATAGATGGGGGAGGTTTGTTCTGCACAATATAGCAAGGGGTAACAGCCGACTGGTGGTGGCTTGGGATGTAGACACAAACACAATCACTACAGAACCTTCCACAGATGATTGGGCTGATGGTGATGTCGTTACTTTACAATCGCAAACCTGCACACAAGCTGGCTACATGGATGTGGACTTGAGTAATGAAATAAGCAGTGATGCGGTAGTAGCATATATTCAGTTTGAGGCATTAGATAAATCTGGTGTTGCTCAATCAGGTCGCCGCCTTATGGTTCATCCCTTTGAAGCGTATAACAATGGAAAGCGACTGATGTGTCCTGCTTCCCTAGCGAATGAATTTACGGCTGTCTCAGGTCCTATACCAATTATAGACCAGAAGATTTGCGTATTCTTTGATGATTTCACCGATTTTACCCCCCAGATATCGGTTCTCGCAACTTTGGAATATGCCGATACATGATAAGAAGCAAACCATGAGCAAGGTAAAAGAAACAATAGAAAAGGAAAAGACCAAGGAGGGACTCCCCAAAGAGGCCTTCGCCATCGTCGGCGACCCTCAGGATCCTGAGACCTGGAAGCTCCCCCACCACACCAGGGCTATCTTCCGGGCCCTCCATGGACGGCTTGATATCGAGAAGACCGTGGACTGGGACCGCATGCCCGCTGCCGTCGCCGCCCTCAGCCGCGGCGGTTACCGCGGGGAGAGAGTCCAGGCCTCAGAGGAAGACATCATCCAGGCCGCCCGGCACTTAGCCAGGCATTATGAAAAGGCAGGGAAGCCCGTCCCCGACACCCTGGGCGTCCTGATTTAACATAACCATGCTCAGGAACGAAGGCTTTGAGTATAAATAGTCGCAAAAACGAAAACAGGGGCTTTCTTGAGCCTCTCAGAGCCCTCTCGCTGTCATTGCGAGGAGCCTCTCACGGCCACTTCACAAGATTCCCGTAGGGGCGGGTCTCGTACCCGCCCTCAGAGGCCAGGGGAGTTATGAATTAAGGAGGAAACATGACACAACAACCGAACAAGTCTAGCCCAACCCTGGTGGAGGTTTTCACTAATTTCTTCCGGGCAGCCACCAGGCCCGCCGTCACCATCATCTTCGCCGCTGTCATCGCCCAGGTCGTCATCGAGGGAATCGACGCCCCCCAGTGGTTCCTGGGCCTGTCCGCTACCTGCATCCTCTGGTGGTTCGGCGACAGGACGGTCCAACATATCAAAGAGAAGAAAGGAGGTACCAATGCCCAAACATGACGGAACAGGCCCACCTATAGGAGCCAGAGGCCCTCGGGATGGCCACGGCGGCGGCACCCCCGGCCAGCCTGGCCCAGGCTCAGGCACCCGAACCGGCGGACAAAAGGGCCCGTGCAAGTAAAATGACGAAGCAGGTAGGACAAACGGTTAAGTCGCTAGCCTCATAAGCTAGAGGAGAGGGTTCGACTCCTTCACCTGCCACCAAGGAGAAGAAGCAAGACTAATGGAGTTCTTGAAAGGCATCAGTCCCTCAGCCTTCCTCGATTGCTACCAAGAATGGCACGCCTTTGTGGAAGGTCTCTGTGAAGTCCTTTGCCCCTGGCCTGCGAAGCATAAACTCTCCGGAAAATTACTAGATGATTTGAGGGGAGACCATCATTACTACATGTTCGGCCGGGCCATCGGCGTCATCGCCTGGCTCATCATCGCCAAAATCATCCAGGAGGCCTTCTTTTGACTACTGGCTCCTGACTCCTGACTACTTAAAGGTACAATGAGAACTTTATCGGACACGCTCTTAGCCGCCCAAAAAAAGACCTACCGCCTTCCCTATGTCGAGGCTAAGGTCTATGACTACGAGGCGGGCATCAAAAGACTTTCCTGGACGAGGCTCTACGAGGGCTCCGAGCCCGACAATCATCATGGCATCGCCTTCGACGGCCAGGGCTCCATGCACCGCGTCCGGACACAGGGCAGCAACCTCTATCGCCAGAAAATCACCAACCCCAGCGAGGCCAGCGATTACTCTCAATGGACTCAGATCGCCACCGATTGTGCCGGTCCCTGCGCCATCGCCGCCTCGGGCGCCAAGGTCTATATCTTCTACCGCACCACCGGCAATGTTCTCTGGAAATGCTACTCCCATGACTACGGCCAGACCTGGGGTGATGCCCAGCTCGTGGCCTACGCCGACGTTCTTTCCCTGGCCGCTTGTTGGTGGGGCACCGGTGACATTGTCGTCTGCTTCGCCCTTAAGTCCAACCAGCTAAACGGCGTTACCCTGGACACCAGTACCCAGACCGCCACCCAACACACCTGGTCCGACGCTAACCACTCCTTGCTCGATACCTACGGTATCGGCGCTACGTATAATCCTTTCTGGCCGGCCATCGAAATCGTCTTCGCTGGTAAAGATTCAGATTCCCCCTATAACCACTATGACCTCTTCCGCACTTGGTTCTCGGACACCTATAATTTCGGTGCTCTTGAGAGCTTCCTCATGTCCCCGGATGGAGAGGACATCACCTACGAGTATCCCGACTGCCACCTGCCTGCATCGGCCCAGTCCTATGAGACAAACCGTATCATCGCCGTGGAGAAGTTCACCGGCACCACCGCCTACACTCGCCCCCTGGCTTGCCACATGGTCAAGGGTACATACTGGAGCGATACCACTTTCACCGAGCACAAGCCCTTCCTGGACATCAGCTCGAACTACGGCTTAAGGCTCCAGAGCACCGCCGGCTATTGGTGGCTGGAGAGGCCAGACGGGGTCTGGAGAGCCCCCCGCCCCGCCGACTCGCCCCTCGACTTGACCAAAGATATTGTTGCTCTCACCCAGTCTGTAGGGGCGGGTCTCGTACCCGCCCATGCCCTCGTCATTGAGCTCGACAACTCCAAAGGGCAGTATGCCAACCCCTGTAGCGGAGCGCTCGCTTCGCTACGCTTCCGCAGCGAAATCGTCCTTGAGCTCGGATATAAGACGACGGCCGGCAAGGAGACCTCCGAGGCCGGCACCTACTGGATTGATTCCTGGGAGTACTCCTCAAAGCCCAACATGTCCCGCTTCATTCTCACCTGTCTGGACGGCTGGGGCATTATGGACCGCTGGACCGCCCGCTACCAGATGAGGTGGAACAAGGACGCCGTCAACCCCAAGTCCGTCTGGCAGATCCTTTACCAGCTCTTAGCCCGTGCCGGCATCAAGCTCACCAATACCCCACCCAAGCCCCAGTCCTCCGCCATCAACAACTTCTATCCCGACTTTACTGTCAACCCCGGCACCCGGGGCGACAGCGCGATACGCAAGCTGCTATCTTTCGTCCCTGACCAGCTCGTATTCCGTGGTCAGGAAGCCTTCACCAAGAACCCTCTGGCCAGCGAGAGCAGCTGCTATTCCTACGGCACCGACCACGTCATCCTGAGCGGTAAATACACCGAGGCTGTCACCGTTTCCCGGGCCCGGGCCATCGGCCGGGACGCTGATGACAACCGCATTCTGGAAGAAGCCCTTGACTGGGACTTCCTCCAGCTCGCCATTGACATCATGGAGCAGGACTATGACCCCAACCTCCAGACCGCTGCCAGGGCTCAGGAGAGAGCCGACGCTATCCTAAGGGAGGCGTCATTGCGAGCGCAGCGTGGCAATCTCGTTATCCCCACCAACGTCGGCCAGGAGCTCCTCGATGTCGTCGAGGTTACCGACGAGCGCTGTGGCATCCCGGAGGAGAAATACCGGACCCTCGCCATCCAGACAGATTACGACCGCCGCCAAGGAATTTACACTCAGCGTCTGGCGCTCTGTGCCCCATGACAAATTAAATAGAGTTGACCCCTTTTTAGCTAATTAATGCTCGCTTCAAATCATTGAGCCTTGGGGTAAAAGCTTCAACGAGCCCCTGCCGGGCTAATTGCCATTGGGGGTTAGCTTCGATATTGATAGCATCCACCGCTGTTCCTGAGATTCTCAATTGGTGCAGGGTTTCCCTGTTGTTGCTTTCCATTTCCTGCCTTATCTTTTGTTCTGCCTCTTCATACTCTTGAACAAGCTGGCCTATTTCTTCTGCCTTTGGCTGCAATTCAGGCCCTAAGCTGCTTATCGCCGCGATTACCCTTTTCACGCTATTTATACCCTGGGTAGTTGTAAACTCGATAGCCTCTATCAGGTGCTCGATTACAGCCTGCTTTATTATTTCTCTCTCCTTTTCTCCGTGCTTGTTTAGCTCCGCAGTAATATCCAGTCGTTGGGAGCTGTCAAGCCATTTTTGTACCAGCGCCTGACCGATTTGGCGATACCTTTGTCTTTCTTGCTGTTCCCTTTCCTCGACTGACAGCTTGCCCAATCTATTTGCTTTCTCTTGAGCAATTTCCCAGGCACTCTTTAGCTCACTCATACAACATAAAATCCTAAACACTGAAATCAGGAGTCAGTAGTCAGAATTCAGCAATCAGAAGTCACCCCTACTGGCTACTGACTTCTTCCCTACTTTAAGATTAGCCTTAGCAGTGCATTTTAGCCTATAATATTAGGGGGTTCAACAAAGTGAGTTTGAGGTTATAGTAATGATTTATCATAAATCTGTGAAGTTAGCGGAAAAATTTTATTGTTATGTATGGCAAGGCCGAGGAAATAACTGCAATGCCATTCTCTGGCCCTCGGTTTTAAGGGGGGAGCATCCGCACGTATTAGTTGACCCCGGCCATGCCAGGAATGAGCTTGGGGAGCCCTGTTTTGATTCACTGGCTCAGGCTATGGAGAAGGATGGCTTCAAGATGGAGGATATTGGTCTGGTGGTTGCCACCCATAGCCATCCCGACCATATTGAAGCCGCTGAATTGGTGGTGGGAAAAAGTGGTGCTTTGTTTACTTTATCCCGTGAGGAGGATGAATTTTATCGCACGATGGGGATGAGTTTCTTTCAAATGTTCGGCGGTAAGCCGCCGCAGGTTAATCCCTCCTTTTATCTTAAGGAGGGCGATTTGTCCCTGGGGGCTAAAGATGATAAGTTAGCGGTCAAGGTTATCTTTACCCCGGGACATTCTCCCGGTTCTGTTTCCCTTTATCTGGAGGAGGATAAAATATTGATCAGCGGTGACGTGGTCTTTGCTGGCAGCATAGGCAGGACTGACTTCCCTGGTGGCAGCACTTCCTTGTTGCGGAAGAGCATTGATGAGCTGTCTCAGCTTGATGTGGAATACCTCGTCCCCGGTCACAGCACCGAAGCGGGCAGCATAATTGCCGGCAAGGATAAAGTAAGGCATAACTTTTACACGGTCAAGATGTTTATGTAAATAAATGACGAGAGGTGAAGGGCTCGGAATAACAAGTTGGATTGGGGTCTATTATGGAGACGGATGACAGAATTAAATATGCTCTGGAACACACGGAATTAGTCCGAGCACCACGACAAGAACTGGACACTTTTGGCAGTTCTGTCATTGATTATTATGTTGTCACTGAACTGGTGGGAAACCTTAGTGTGGTCAGGGATGGAAAGGTAGTTGCGGAAAGGCCCAAAATTGTTACTCCTGCTTACCTGGTCAATGTCGAAGGCTTTAGCGAGCAGGCAAAAAAATACATATCTATGATGGCTCGGGAGCGCCCTGATGAATCGGGCATTTTTTACCGATATAAGAACGAACCCGGGGGGATGAACGTTGTCTCCGAGCCTATCAAGCAGGTGATAAACAAGCTAAGTTCCCAAATAGAGGAGCAGCATAACCCCTTAAGCACCATAATTAGGGGGGTGGAGGAACTATGGGATGTATCCTTGCTCATGTTCATCTATGAGCTAACTAACAAGTCGGCTCGCACTAATATGGCCGAATTTAATCGCCGAGGCTTTTTAGACATCGATGCCAGCGGAGTGCCCGAGGGTGCCCGGGATTACATCGAGGAGCTTTTCGAGAAAGCAAGTCGCAACCTTTCTCGAGCCCCGGAGTTGGTGGTTGAGTTAAACCGCTGGGGTCTATTCACGGAATATCAAGACCGTTTCTTTGCCCTGTTCAGAAGAAAGTAAACCCGCCCTGAGTCACATCAGTCCCAGGTACCAGCTTAGTATACTGCTTCCCCAGAGCAATGTTACCATGGCGGCCAGGGCCAGGAAGGGACCAAAGGGGATTGTCTGCCGGCGTTTTCTCTTTTTAGCTATCACCAGAGCCACGGCCACTATGCCACCGAGGATAGCCCCCATAATAATGGAGAAAAAAACCAGAGGAAAGCCGGTAGCCAGACCAATCAAAGCCGCGAGCTTAACATCTCCCCAGCCCATGCCGCCACGGGAGACTATGGCGATCAAGAGGAACAAAGCAAAGCCAATGGCTCCGCCCAGAGCAGCGTTGGCAATTCCGGTAACTATCCACTGGGTAAGCCAGGGCTGAGGTAACAGAGCCAGGAGCAAAGCCACAACCATGCCGGGATAAACCACCTTGTTCAGGATAAGCCCATGCTCCAGGTCAATGACAAAAATGATTATAAACAGACAGGCGTAGAAAGCCATAACTCCCAGCCCCACACTTAAGCCGTAATGCCATGCTAAAAGAGCGAATACGACGCCGGTAGCAAGCTCCACCCAGAATAACCTCCGGGGTACGGAAGCCTGACAGTACCGGCAACGACCGCGTAGCCTGAGGTAGCTAAATACGGGGATGAGGTCTTTAGCGGCCAGCTTATGCTGGCAAGCTTCGCAGTGAGATGGTGGAAATGCAATCGACTTGTTCTGAGGCAGACGGTCGATGCACACGTTGAGGAAACTGCCTACCGCCAGACCCAGAATGGCGAATATGACTATTAAAAGTATTTCCACGGGTGTTTATTGTGGACGTATTATGGATTGAAGTCAATACTTGGCAGGTATTATTGCCAGGCGTAGCTTCTTCTGTCATTATTTATGGGGTGGTTATGTCTGAGGAATCAGGTAACTGAAAAAACCGGGGGTGAGGGCAATATGTCAATGAAGTACTATGTTGGTTGCAGCGGCTGGTATTATGAGCAATGGCGCGGGCTTTATTACCCCGGGGAATTGCCCAAGCCTGAATGGTTGCCATTTTACGCCCGGCAATTTACTACTGTAGAGCTCAATAACAGTTTTTATAAGCTGCCTTCGGAGAAAGCTTTCACCACCTGGCGAGAATCCACACCCGACAACTTCCTTTTTGCTGTTAAGGTGAGTCGATTCATCACGCACATAAAAAGGTTAAAGAATTTAGGTTCGGCGATGGAGAACTTTCTATCGCGGGCTGTTTTGTTGGGAGAAAAACTGGGGCCTTTGCTATATCAACTGCCTCCCAGCATGAAGCGCAACGATGAGCTATTACAGAATTTCTTATCTTCATTGCCGCCAAAATATCAGCATGTAGTTGAATTTCGCCATGAATCCTGGATTGATGACGCTGTATTCGATATTTTACGAGGACACAATGTCGGGTTGTGCGTTTTTGACATGCCTGGCTTCGGCTGCCCCCTTGTCGCTACCAGTGATTTTGCCTATGTCCGTTTCCATGGCAGCGAGGGTCTGTATTCCAGTTTTTACTCTGACCAAGAGCTTTCCCGATGGGCACAAAGAATTGCTCGGCTGGGACAAAACGTTAAAGCCAGCTATATCTATTTTAATAACGATGCTGAGGCATTTGCGGTTAAGAACGCTATATCACTGGGGAATTTCTTAAATACTCCTTAACTTTTTGTGCCAGGGTCAGAGTGATGCCTTCTGTCTGGCTGAGTTCTTCTGACGAAGCTTCTTTGATAGCTTCAATTGAGCCGAACTTTTTTAGCAAGGCCTTTTTTCGCCTTGGCCCGATGCCGGGGATGTTATCCAGAGCAGAAGTAATGCCTTCTTTGCGGCGCAACTTCCGGTGGTAACTTATAGCGAAGCGATGGGCTTCATCCCTGGCTCTTTGTAGTATATGGAGGGCTGGAGAATCTTTAGCTATATAAACTGGCTGGGGGTCGCCGGGTATAAATACCTCCTCGTTTTCTTTAGCCAGGCTGGCCATGGGGATAGAGTCTAGCCCTAATTCTCGCCTTAGCTCCAGAGCGGCATTAAGTTGTCCCTTGCCGCCATCAATGAGGACAAGGTCGGGAATGATTGCCCAGGCACCTTCGCCTGTCAGGCCCCGTTTAAACCTGCGCCTCAATGTCTCTTGAATCATGGCATAATCGTCAGCGCCAGCCACAGTTTTGATGCGGAAGCGGCGATAATGTGCCGGTTTAGACCGGCCTTTTTCCAGAACAACCATGCTGCCCACGGCCAAAGCGCCCTGAATATTAGAGACGTCATAACATTCTATTCTCCGGGGCATTTTGGGCAGGCGTAGTCTGTTTTTTAGCTCTCGTAGGCCGGAGCTTATAACTTCTACTTTAATCTCTTTAGCTTGGGCTAGTTCTAAACCCTGGGCAGCGTTTTCAGCTGCTGTATCCACCAGCTTCTTTTTGGCCCCCCGCTGGGGCACTTGAAGCTCCACCCTGCTCCCTCTTTGCTGTTCCAGCCATTCAGAAAGCACTGCTGGCTCGTCCACCGGGTGCTGAAGCAATATCAGCGGTGGGATATATGAAGCCGAGGCATAGTATAGTTTCACAAAACTGGTCATTATTTGCCCGGGAGACTCGCCCTTGATGCCTTCCATAATAAAATGGTCCTGGCCAATAAGTTTATTATTGCGAATAGAAAAAAGCTTGACATAAGCCTGTTTTTCATTTTGTGCCAGACCGATGATATCCTTTTCCCCCTGTAATGTTATAGCAATCCTCTGCCCCTCTATGACTTTTTCTATGGCCTTTATTTGGTCGCGCAGCAAAGCTGCTCTCTCAAACTGAAGCTGCTGCGCTGCGGCTTTCATCCTGGTGTTTAATTCACGAAGAATAAGTTCCTGCTTTCCCTGTAAAAATAGGATGACCTGGTTTATTACGTCGTGGTATTCCTGTTTTTCCACTGCTCCAATGCATGGTCCGAGACAGCGGCGGATATAATAATCGAGACAAGGCCGCTTATCTTTACCCTCGATGCGCTTGCTGCAACTGCGAAAAGGAAATATTTTCTTTATTAACCTTAAGGTTTTGCGTACTGAGCCAGCACTGGCAAAAGGTCCAAAGTATCTGGCTCCGTCTTTCTGAACCCGGCGAGTGATGTAGACACCAGGCCAATCTTCGTTAACGTTTATCTTGAGGTAAGGAAAAGTCTTGTTATCTTTAAGGCGCACATTGTACCGGGGGGTATATTTCTTTATCATGTTGCATTCTAAGATAAGCGCCTCTTGCTCGGAATTGGTAACTACGAACTCAAAATCCTGTATTTTTGCCACTAATCTTTGGACCTTGGCTGACAGGCTAGAAGGAGCGCCAAAATAACTCCTTACCCGACTATTCAGGTTAGCAGCCTTGCCGACATAAATAATCTTACCCTCTTTGTCCTTAAACAAATAAACTCCGGGCTTTGCTGGCAAAGCTCTTAATTGCTCTGATTTCACGGCAGATTTATTGTAGCAAGTGGCTTGTATAGAGGCAAAATGACTTGCATTATGTTAAAATGACTCTGATGAAGCTGGATATCGATGCCTTCCTTCAAAATTTGACACAAGGGAAAGGCTATTCTCAGAATACTGTGGCTGCTTACCGCAATGATTTGACGCAAATGGCAGCCTTTATTACTGCAGAGCAGGCAAAGGGCATAATCCAGGCCTATGATGAGCTTTTGAAGAGCTATTTACTCAAGCTCAGGGAGAAGAGATACTCTGTGGCAACAACAGCTCGCAAGGTCGCATCAGCCAAGTCATTCTTCAAATTTATGGTTGCTTCGGGGAGGATGAGGGAGAATCCGACGCAAAATTTACCCTCTCCTCAAGTTAGCAAGCATTCACTCAAATTCTTATCTCCGTCTGAGTACCAGAAGTTGCTTGCCGAGCCAACAAAACTATCGTCTCCGGAAGCTAAAAGAGATGCGGTGATGCTGGAATTACTTTATGCCACTGGTTTACGCATAAGCGAATTAGTGTCATTAAGTGTCAAAAATATTGATTTGAAGCAAAATTGTGTGCATATTAATTCTAAGAGACAAGTTCCTTTTGACCATCGCTTAAGCCTGATTTTAGGAAATTTCCTCAGGAGTGATAGACTGGATTTATTATATGACGAGAGAGAAGAAGCCCTATTTCTTAACCGACGTGGTAAGAGGTTGACTCGGCAGGGGTTCTGGCAGATTATCAAGGGTTATGCCTCCAAGGCAGGTCTGGGTGGCAAGGTCACACCGCAGACCTTGCGGCATAGCTTTGCCAGACGTAAATTGCAAAATGGCATTGAGCTCCATCAACTCCAGCAACTTTTAGGTCACGCATATATCTCCAGCACGAGAGTTTATAAGCAACCTGCACCAAGGAGAGGATAATGGCGAAAAAATCACGACGTGCTAAAGCTAAACATCGGGCTAGAGTGGCGAAGGTGGCACAGGAGGGGCGTTCGCAACAGCTGAGGCCGATGCCTGCTGAGGTACAATCGCCCACCCGAGTGTCCTCAAAAGTTCAAGCCTCAAAAGTTCAAGATTTAACCAGCCGCTATCAATATGTTATACCTGAAGTAAAACGCATCGGCATCATTGCGGGAGCTATAATTCTGGTCATCATAATCCTGTCTTTCGTTGGCATCCCCGGCTGGTGAACTGCGGTGGATTTAGAGCGGGCTAGGCAGAGTTTACTTAATTCTCTTGACCGCGAAATCGCCGACAACCGTGTTGTTGACGCTATGAGGCGTGTTCCCCGTGAGGCCTTTGTATCACCAGAGCAATATCATGCAGCTTATGACGATAGCCCCTTGGGCATTGGCTTTGGGCAAACTATCTCCCAGCCCTTCATTGTGGCTCTGATGCTCCAAGCTTTGGAGCTCAGGGGGGATGAAAAGGTGCTGGAGCTGGGTACTGGAAGCGGCTACGAGGCGGCGATATTAGCTGAGTTAGCTCAGAAAGTTGTTACCGTAGAGTGTATACCTGAATTGGCGGAATCAGCTAAGCAGGTTCTGGATAAACTTGGTTATTCCAACATCGAAGTTCACGTAGCTGGCAAAACTTTGGGTTGGCCAGAGGGAGCGCCTTACGATGCTATTATAGTTTCTGCTGGTGCCCCCACCGTGCCTCAAGTTCTTTTGAAGCAACTAGCCTGGAATGGACGATTGGTAATCCCTGTGGGCTCTCGATGGCAGCAAGAATTACTCAGGGTCACTAAACTGAGGAAAAGAAACAACATAGAAAACTTAGGTGGTTGCTATTTTGTGCCCCTTATTGGTGAAGGTGCTTGGGAGAAGTGAAAAGGGTGATTAGCGGAAATATTGTTGGTGCTGGAAGCGGAGAACTGTGAAAATTGCTGCATTGTGGGTTAAAATAGTAAATCCTGGTTGATAAGAAAAAGATAAGGAGGAAAGCCAAGGCATGGACATCGTTGAAGCTATCCAACAAAGAAAGAGCACTCGGGCTTTTAAATCCGACCCTGTACCCCAGGAAATTCTAAAGGAGATAATGGAGCTGGCTTTGCGAGCTCCCTCCTGGGCGAATACTCAGCCCTGGGAATTCGCCATAGTGACTGGGAAAAAGCTGGAGGAAATAAGGCAAGCCTGCGTTGAAAAGGCAGAAGAGGATCCCAATCCAGACATTCCTCGTCCTCGAGAATTTCCCGAACCTTATGATACTCGTCGCCGTGTTTTGGGCAGGAAAGTTCTCGAACTAAAGGGAATAAGCAGGGAGGATAAGGAGAAGAGGGGGAGGTGGCTCTTGCAAGGTTTGAGACTGTTTGAAGCTCCTTGCGTCATCTATATCTATATTGACCGCTCTTTCTACCGGCAGGGCGACGGGTTAAATATTTGGCCTATATTTGATTGCGGCCTGGTGGCTGAGAACGTCATGCTGCTGGCTACCAAGTATGGGCTAGGAACTATTCCTCAAATACAGGCTGTCGTGTATCCTGATGTGTTGAGGAAGGTGTTGGGAATACCAGATTCCAAGCTTATAGTGCTGGGAATAGCCGTTGGCTACCCTGACTGGGATGACCCTGTAAATCAGCTCCGCTCCGAAAGAGAACCGTTGGATAATGTGAGCACCTGGTATGGCTTTTAACCCTTGAAAAGCCTCGTTTTTCAAGGCGCGCCAGATTTATCCATCGGCATTTGCAAGGTCCCCACGAAATCTTGGATTTTGTGGGGTATAAAAGAGCGGAGTAAATTTTCCATCGGGTACTAGATTAGCTCGAAAGTGCCCCCAAGGGGATTCGAACCCCTGGTCTTCAGCTTGAAAGGCTGATGTCCTAGGCCTCTAGACGATGGGGGCAACGTTAAGCATTTTACGGGTAAAGAGCTAAATGTGCAAGCCCAGACGGCTAATAATGAGCCCATCCATCTTTTATCACCAATAATGTGAGTGAGGCAAAAGGCATTTCCATTCGTGCTTGCGTTGGACTTGTTAGTAATTTGTATTGCAATTTTGCTACAACATTAGAAACTTTTTCAATACAATCTAAAATATAGCCCACTTTGGCTTGCTAATAACTCGGATGTGAGGTATTATGTGGCCGTTGTTATGCCCACAACTGGTAGTCTCAAATTGAAAAGAGTTGCCCAAAAGCACCGAGGACATTGCCTGTGCTGTTTGCTCTCTGTGATACCTGCACTCTACCAATTTGGTTCTAGAAAGGATGACTCTCGAGGTCAATATATATGACTCAAAAGGAGGCTTGATCAGTATAATGAGAGAGATGGATAAAGTTGCTTCGCGAATTGAGGAAGTAATTGATGAAGCCAGCGGGAAGGCATATTTGCCTCCTTGTCAGGTTCGCTGTCCTCTTAAAATAGATATTCAACGTAATCATGCTATGATTTCATGCCTTCCCCTGGATGGTGAGAAGGCCTCCAACCAGATATTAAAGATAGGTGATGAAATCTATGACAAAAATCCCTTATTCCCAATAATCTGCAGCTACATTTGTGGGCTTTGCGAAAAAGACTGTAATTATGAAGACCAAACCGGAGCAGTGAGAAGAAAATTGCTTGTGCGATTTATCGCAGAGCATTATCTGCCCTACTTAAAGACAAAACCTTCATACTCTCCTCCCGCCAAGGAAAAAGTGGCGGTGATTGGAGGAGGGCCGGCAGGCCTGATGTGTGCTTATACATTGAGCAAGAAGGGTTACCGGACCACCATTGTGGAGAGCAGTTCGGAGTTGGGGGGTGCCCTGAGACTAATTCCTCGATATCGCCTTCCTAAAAATATCATGGATGCTACTTTGGATAGTTTAGTAAGGATTGCTCATATAGATGTCAAACTGGGGTTCAGAATGGGAGACGGTGAGAAAACGTTGGATGAACTTAGAAATGAAGGTTACAAAGCCATATTTATTGCTACAGGCACCCCTTCTCCAAGACCCCTTAGCTTTGAAAGAGAACCCGTGGCGGGAGCAGACCTGGAAGGAGCCATGTTTGGTTTAGACCTTCTCTCTGACTTCAACCAAAGGAAGATTCATCCTCGGCTCTTTGAGGGCAAAAGGGTGATAGTAATTGGAGGTGGTAACGTGGCTTTTGATGTGGCAAGAACTGCCCGACGACTTGGTGGAGATGTTGCCGTTGTATGCCTGGAGAGTGAAGACAAATCCTCCAAGGATGGAATTCCAGCTGATATTGAAGAAATCGAAGGCGCCAGTGAAGAAGGAATCAAAATTACCTATTCACGTGGTGTAGAAGAGATAATTGGCGAGGATGGGAAATTCAAAAAGATAAAGTGCCCTCGCTGCACATGGGTCTACGATGAAATGGGGTATATTGGATTTAATCCCAAGTTTGACCGGAGTGATGTGATATATCTTGAGGGAGACGTACTACTCGTTACCATCGGGCAAGCTCCGGAGAGAAAATTCTTCCAGCAAGAGGATTTATTGGATGAAAGAGGCAGGATTGACGTCGACCTACTTACTCTGATGAGCAATCGCAAAAAGGGGATTTTCATCGGAGGCGATGTAAGGCGAATAGGCTATGCCTCAGAGGCAATGAGAGAAGGGATGATAGCTGCCGAGTCTATAGACCGCTACCTCAGAGGCGAAGACCTTAAGGAAGGGAGAGAGATGGAGTATGAGGAAGCAGCTATTCCCAGGGCTACAGATTACAAGCCTCAACCTGAGCTTATATGGTTGCCGGCGGACAAAAGGTTGAACTTCGAACCTTTTGAGAAGGGATTTACCCTGGAGGAGGTGTTGGAAGAGGCTGGGAGATGTCTATGCTGCGGCCCGTGTAAGAGTTGTAAGGCATGCGTGGTGCTAGAGCTTCAACTTGAGATACCAGAAATTGAAGTCAAGCGAGAGATATGTAGCGGATGTGGGGTCTGTGTTGCCCTGTGCAGCTATGACGCCATCAAATTAGAGAAATCTGGGAATGGAGCTTTAGCAGTTATTAATGACTTCAGGTGCAAGCGATGTGGGGTATGTGTTGCTGCTTGCCCCAGCGCGGCAATTGCCCTTGAGCACTGCATTAACGAAGAAATTATGGCCGAAATCGAGGGTGTGTTAGTATAAGTTTCAAACTGGCTATTGCATTTCCCAAGAATCGCCTTATATGTCAAAAGCAGCAAGGCAGTCCCTCAAATTAGCTTCTATTAGCGTCCGCGGCATTGTTCAGGGTGTCGGCTTCCGGCCTTTCGTCTATGGACTGGCTATTAAATACAACCTTAAGGGATGGGTTTACAACACTTCAGAGGATGTCAAGATTGAAGTAGAAGGTGAAGGAGAAGCTATTAAGCAGTTTGAGCGGGAGCTCGAGACAAAAGCCCCACCGCTAGCTCACATCGAGAACGTAACTATCGAGTATCACCCACTCCGCCGCTATAAAAACTTTGAAATTCGGCATAGCCAGGCACAGGCAGGGAAATACCAGCTTATCTCTCCGGATGTCGCTACCTGCCAGGCTTGCCTTGGTGAGTTGCTAAATCCTGAAGACCGTCGCTACCGCTATCCTTTTACCAACTGCACCAATTGTGGCCCACGCTTTACCATAATTGAAGATATGCCCTATGACCGCCCCAAAACAACCATGCGCTCCTTCCAGATGTGCCCCCAATGCCAGGCGGAGTATGATAATCCCCTGGACCGCCGCTTCCATGCCCAGCCCAACGCCTGCCCAAAATGCGGTCCCCAGGTTGAGCTGGTTGATAACCGGGGCAATCGAGTAACCGAGTCGAATCCTATAGCCGTTGCCAGTCAGCTCCTCAAGGAGGGGAAAATCGTTGCCATTAAAGGCTTGGGGGGTTTTCTCCTGGCTTGCGATGCCACGAACGATACCGCGGTTAAAACGCTGCGGCAGAGGAAGAAGCGCTCCTCCAAACCCTTGGCCATAATGGTTACCACTGTCGACGAAGCTAAAAGGCATTGCTATGTGTCGCCAGAGGAGGAAGATTTACTTACCTCACCTCACAGCCCCATCGTGCTCATGAGGTGGAGGGAGGACTCATCTGTATCTCGGGAGGTAGCGCCAAATTTACAATTCTTAGGGATTATGCTGCCATATACACCGCTTCACCACATACTGCTCAGGGACGCAGGCTTGCCTTTAGTAATGACCAGCGGCAATCTCAGTGAGGAGCCTATCGCCAGAGACAATGATGAAGCCTTAAGGAGGCTTTCTGGTATCGCCGATTACTTTTTAATCCATAATCGGGATATCTACTCCCGCTACGACGACAGTGTTGCTGTAGTGGAACGGGGCACAAGCCAGCTTATAAGGCGGGCGCGGAGCTACGCTCCCTATCCTATCCGCCTATCATTTGAGGCCAAACAGGTGCTTGGTTGTGGCGCTGAAGAGAAAAATACCTTCTGCCTGACCAAAGATAACTATGCCTTCTTATCACAGCATATCGGTGATATGGAGAATATGGAAACCCTGGAACATTTTGACAGCACTATATCCCTGTATAAAAGGCTTTTCCATATAGAACCTGAAATCATTGCCCATGACCTTCACCCTGATTATCTGGCCACGAAGTATGCTCAGGAGTTAGGCGAGTCCGGCATGAAGCTCATTCCTGTGCAGCACCACCATGCCCATATCGCCAGTTGTCTGGCTGATAATGGGCTGGAGTCCCTGGTTATAGGCGTGGCCTTCGATGGCACGGGGATGGGTGCTGATGGAAATATCTGGGGAGGGGAATTCCTTGTAGCCGACTACCGTCATTATAAAAGAGCAGGACATCTGGAATATCTGCCTTTGCCCGGAGGAGCCGCAGCTATAAAAAGGCCCCGCCGCACCGCCATCGGCTATATTCTCACTCTATTAGGGGAAAATGCCCTCGACGCTGTCATTGCGAGCGAAGCGAAGCAATCTCAACTAGCTTCTATCAGGCAAGTTACTGAAGTTGAGGTAGAGGTTATCAAGCGCCAGATAGAAAGAAAGATAAATTCACCGCTTACCTCAAGCATGGGACGACTTTTTGATGCCATATCAGCCCTGCTGGGCATAAGGGGCGAAATAGATTATGAAGGACAGGCGGCGGTGGAACTGGAGATGGTTGCCCTCTCTTCTGTCATTGCGAGGCCTGGCCCAAGCGAGGCGAGGGAACTCGACGAAGCAATCTCCGGTAATAATGAAAGCTACCCCTATCGCATAGTAGAAGACGAGGGAATAAGAGTCGTGCGCCTGAGGGACCTGTTCTCAGCCGTAATAGAAGACTTGCGTCAAGGTATCTCAAAGGGGAGGATATCAGTCAGATTCCACAATACCGTAGCCCGGATGATAAACGAGATGTGTCACTTGATAGCTGATGAAACTGGCGTCAGCCAGGTAGCCTTAAGTGGCGGCGTATTCCAGAATCGCTTACTGTTGAGAAAAACGGTCAGCTTACTGGAAAGCAGCGGTTTCCAGGTTTTTACCCACAGACAAGTACCCTGTAATGACGGTGGCATCTCCCTGGGGCAAGCCGTTATTGCCAATTTCGCCGTCTAAAGAGTTACGGCTGCCAGCTCAGGAAAGGATAAGTCTCGTCGTCAACGATATTCCAGATGTAGGTGGGGTTGGTCTGGCCAGATGTGACTGCGATTATGTCCCACGCCGCCCCTGAGAAGGTGGCGATGCTCTTCATTTGTGCGGTGGTCTTGCCCGTCCCGCCGTCGCTCACTTCTATCCCAGAGGTCTCCTTATCCCAGAAGGAGTTGCTCACAGTGCCCTCACTATATCCCACCAGGCCGCCAATATCATCATTGCCGGTCACGCTACCGGTGGAATAGGAGTTGCTCACAGTGCCACTATTAGCTCCCAACAGACCGCCAACACCCTCCTCGCCAGTGACACTACCGGTGGAATAGGAGTTGCTCACAGTGCCAACATTCCCTCCCGCCAGACCGCCAACACCGTAATCGCTAGTGACGCTGCCTGTGGAATAGGAGTTGCTCACAGTGCCCTCCTCGAAATTAAATCCCACTAGACCGCCAACCCACTCAACGCCGGTCACGCTGCCTGTGGAATAGGAGTTGCTCACAGTGCCACTATTAGCTCCCACCAGACCGCCAATATATGCAGTGCTAGTCACATTGGCGTTCACCATGCCGATATCTTCGATGCGCCCTCCCTCACCAACAATACTAAAGAGCCCTACATAACCTTTGCCAGGGAGATTGATAAACAGGTCACGTATCTCGTATCCTTGCCCGTCGAAAGTCCCAGTAAATGGAGGATCCCCCCCGGTTCCAATAATCGGCTGCCAGCCCTCTCCCTCATTGGCTGTCGGGCTCGCCAGCTCCTCATAACCGGCAGTAGTGGAATCGAGGTCGTTCATCAGAATGTGATGGCCGCCCAAGTTGTCTCTGATGGCATCCAAATCATACCAGGTCTGTATTTCCAGGTTTTGGGAAGGGGAAAAAAGATCACAGCCTGCCATCCCGGCAATTAAGGCTACCGCAATCAAAAGGATGCTAAGTTTTTTCACGTAACAGTTTAGTTTTTCCAACATCTCTAGCTTATAGTATTATTATATCACCCCGTCAAACTGTCAAGAAGTCGATTTGGCGTGTGCGCCAATTGGGATATCACCTCCCAGACAAGCCTACTTCCCTGGCCGTATAAAGAGAAACATAAGCAGGGCAGCGATGCTTTTGGCATCGCAGATTTCGCCCGAGGCAATAAGTCGGGGTATTTCATCTGGGGAAATGCGGACTAGCTCGATATCTTCAGTATCCTCAGCCACGAGACGACTGGGCATAAGGTCGCTAGCCAAAAAGCAATGGAGGTACTCCGTGCCATAGCCTGGGATGGCGTAAAAGCCTCCCAATGAGTCTATTTTCCGGGGGAAGTAGCCAATTTCCTCCTGTAATTCGCGGCGCACAGAGTCAATGGGCTCTTCACCAGGGTCAATGCCACCAGCCGGTATTTCCAGAAGAAACCTGTCCACGGGATGGCGGAATTGGCGAACCAGAAGGACTTTATCTTGTTCATCAAGAGCCACTACAGCTATACAAGCGCTGTGCTCCACCACCTCTCTTGTGGTCTTTGTGCCGCTAGCTTTCTCCACGGTGTCCACGCGTATGTTTACTGCGCGCCCGCGATAAATCTGTTGGGTAGCTAGCTTCTTTTCCGGCTTCACCATACTATTGCTACTTAGCTAAAATTGCATCGCTTTGCTTGCAGATGACAGCTTCAAAGGTGGCGAATAAGAGCTACCTCATCGCAGTTGGGAAACTTGGGACAGCGATAGCATTCCGCCCATACCTTCTGGGGCAGCTCCGTTTTGTCGATTAGTTGGAAGCCATGTTTTTCAAAAAAAGCCGGCTTACGAACGAGGCAAAAAACCCTGGGTATGCCTAATGCCTTAGCCTCTTCAAGACAGGCCTGGGCAAGCAAAGAGCCAATCCTTTGGTTTTGTTCATTTTCATCGACAGCCAGAGACCTGATTTCAGCTAAATCAACCCAGGTAACATGCAATGCCACACAAGCGATAACCTGACTTCCTTTCCTGACTACGAAGTAATCTCTAATATCCTCATATATCTCAGATAAGGCACGAGGCAACATCTCCCCCTTATCAGCAAAATGACTAATCATCTGGTGCATGGGGGGAGCATCGCTCACCCTTGCCCTATCAACCTTTATATCAGCTTTCATTTCTTCTTCCTCCCAGTTTTTGCCACAGCGCACTATAAAAATAGGTTGGCTGGTGAATTCTTAGGAAGCGAGCTGTGTGAGGGCTGAGCTTCACTCTGACATTTTGCCCGTCGGATAATGGCAATTCAACTTGTCCGTCAATGCTAAGCATGACCTTTTCTCTGAGGGCAACCTTCAAATCAACTATGCTCTGCGGAGGCAGTACCAGGGCATGACTCAGTCCCAGGTGGCAGGATATTGGTTTGAGGACGATTTCCTTGGATTGAGGATGAAGAATTGGTCCGCCAGATGCCAGGGAATAGCTGGTGCTCCCGGTAGCGGTGGCTACAATTACGCCATCAGCCCGGTAAGTGGTTATCGCTGTGCCATCAATTTCTGCTTCTATGTTAACCAGGCGAACTGCAACACTTCGTAGCACGACATCATTCAAAGCATGAAAGCTTTTGTCTTCAATTTGAGCCTCGAGCATGGCCCTTTCCTCGATCCAGCCTTTCCCCTTGAGCAAACTAGGCAAATGAGATAAGACCTCGTCGCCATCTATCTCCGTGATAAATCCCAGCCTGCCCAGGTTTATACCTAAAATTGGTACCGACAAGGGAGTTACGATTCGAGCAACACGGAGGATAGTGCCATCCCCGCCAATACTGAGAATTAACTCCGTGCCCGCCACCTGGGGTTTAGCTTCATCCTCGTCCCTAGTTGAGCATCGCCACGAAGAGACTCCCCGAGAGGATAGAAACTCTTCCAGTTTCTCAGCTAAGTCTCGGGCTTGCTCATGTAGAGGGTGATATAGAATACCAATGCGCTTCACAGGTGAGCGAAGTGTAGCACTGGTAAATTCTGGCTGTCAAACCATTTAGCATATCCGAGGTAGCAATTCCCCGGATAGCATATCCACGATTCGGGAGGGACCGAGCTTTGTTTTCATTACCACCTTTCCCGGGTGCTCCTTGGTTACCTCGCCGATGATAGCAGCATCTCTACCATAGCGATTTTTTCTCATTCGGGCAAGAATCTTATCGGCATCGGCGGGGTCAACTATAGCTACCAGCTTGCCTTCATTGGCCACATAAATAGGGTCCAGCCCCAGGAGCTCACAGACAGCTTTAACCTCTTCCTTTACTGGTATCTTGGTCTCTTCTACCACAATGCCCACCTTCGATTGCCGGGCCAATTCGTTGAGCGTGGTCGCTAGCCCACCCCTGGTAGGGTCACGTAGGCAGTGAATACTGGACGAGACCTCCAGCATCTGAGACACTAATTTATTCAATGGAGCACAGTCGCTTTCCAAAGTCATGGAGAACCTTAATCCTTCGCGCTGACTCATTATAGCTATACCGTGGTCACCAATGGTGCCACTCAGCAGAACCTTATCCCCAGCTCTGGCGTTAGCTCCCGAGATATCAACTCCGGGAGAGATTATCCCTACTCCCGAGGTGGTGATGAACAACTTATCGGCTTGTCCTCGATTTACCACTTTGGTATCCCCGGCGATGATACTTACCTCGGCTTCTTCAGCAGCTTTCTTTATTGATTGCATTATCTGCTCAAGCTCGCTTAAGAGAAAGCCTTCTTCTATGATTGCCGAGAGACTCAAGTATAGTGGCTTGGCTCCATTCATAGCTAAATCGTTCACCGTGCCACAAACGGCTAGCTTGCCTATATCGCCGCCGGGGAAAAAGATGGGATTTACCACGTAGCCATCGGTGGTGAAAGCCAGACGCCCGCTGGCTTCGAAAACAGCTGAATCATCTAATTTGTTCAACGCCGGATTAGCCAGGAAGGGCAGGAATTTTTTCTCCACCAGTTCGTGGCTCAATTTGCCACCACTGCCATGGGCTAAAAGAATGCTATCATCCATAAGCCTGCTCCATATCTACCCTAGAAGTCTTGTAAATTTTCAGTAGTCCCGTATTGATAATAGGCGGCGCAGGCGCCTTCACTGGAGACCATGCAGGGACCGACAGGGCGTTCCGGGGTGCAGACCTTTCTAAAGAGTTTGCACTCAAGCGGTGTAGCTGCGCCACGGATTACATCCCCGCACCGGCATCCTTTAGGCTCCCTCGGTGGTTTCAGGCTCACTGAAAAAGCCTTGTCGGCGTCAAAGCGCTCGTATTTTCTTCTAATTTTCAAGCCACTTTGAGGGACAATTCCAATGCCCCGCCAGTTAGCTTCGTCAATCTCAAAAACATCCTCCATCAGTTGCCAGGCCTTTCTATTTCCCTCTGGCTTTACTCCTCGCGGGTAAGCTATCTCCACTTTGGGCTCGCCCTTTTCAATCTGTTCCACCAGCTTATCTATGCATAACAAAATATCCAACGGTTCGAATCCCGAGATGACACAGGCAACTCCATAATCGCGGGGGATAAATTCATAGGGATGAGAACCAATTATAACACTGACGTGTCCGGGGCCAATAATGCCATCTAGCTTTATCTCGCCTGAGTCGAGCAGCGCTTTCATCACCGGCGGGGTCAGCTTATTGAGGGACAGGACGTAGAAATTTTCTATTTTCTCCTGTTGCGCCTTGAGTATAGAAGCCGCTATAGTGGGCGCCGTGGTCTCAAAGCCGATGCCGATGAAAATGACTGATTTCCCAGGGTTGGCTTTGGCTATCTCTACAGCATCTATAGTGGAATATACTATGCGGACATCTGCTCCCTCAGCTTTCGCCTTCTGCAAGCTTGAATAGCTACCGGGAACCCTTATCATGTCTCCGAAAGTGGTGATGGCTACGCCAGGCAGCTTTGCCAGGGCGATGGCTTTATCCAGATCGGCGGTGGCGGTAACGCAGACGGGGCAGCCCGGCCCTGACCTCAGTTCTATCGTCTTGGGAACTAACTGGCGAATCCCATATCGTAGTATGGCATGCGTGTGCCCACCGCAAAATTCCATCAGTCTTATGGTCTTGGTGGAGCGTTTAGCAATCTTGCGTGCTAGCCCCTGGGCTAGCTTGTTGTCCTGATACTCGTCAATGAACTTCACTTAGACTTGCTAGTTCTTCCAGGAGCTTCAGGGTCTCCTCGGCTTCAGCCTCATCTATAACGCCTATGGCGTATCCCGTATGAAGCAATACATAATCACCCAGCTTGGCCTCTGGAGTAAGGGCAATGCTAACTCGACGCCTCACCCCGGCGATTTCTGTTTCCGCCTCATCCCCATCTATGGAAACAATCTTTACCGGTATTGCTAAGCACATGGTTTCCCGTATTTTAGCCCAAGTTAACCCATAATACAAACTGAGGCCTTAGGCCAAAAGGATATCGCATTGACGCTAATTAGATATTGTGCTATTTTACGCAACATAACTCACTTGGGGGAGCATAGGTTAAATGCGAAGCGACATGGTGAAGAAGGGAATCGAACGGGCGCCTCACAGGTCGCTGCTGCGGGCTGTAGGTTGCTCTTCAGATGACTGGGATAAGCCATTTATCGGAGTAGTCAATAGCTTTACCGAGATTGTCCCCGGGCACATCCATCTGCAGACAATCGCTAAAGCGGTAAAGGAGGGGATTCGCAGTCGGGGTGGGGTGCCTTTTGAGGTCAATACCATAGCCGTTTGCGATGGTATCGCTATGAACCACCCGGGAATGAAATATAGCTTGCCCAGCCGGGAACTCATTGCCGACTCGGTGGAAATCCTGGCCCAGGCCCACGCCTTCGATGGCCTGGTATTCATTCCGAACTGCGACAAAGTTATACCGGGGATGCTGATGGCCGCAGCCAGGCTTAATTTACCCTCGGTCTTTGTGAGTGGTGGTCCCATGCTAGCCGGGAAGTTTGTCCGGGGAAATGCTGCCAGGTCGGTTGACCTTATTACTGTCTTTCAAGCTGTAGGGGAAGTAGCTAAAGGTAAGATGACCGAGGCTGAGTTGCAGGAACTGGAGGTGGTCGCCTGTCCTGGTTGTGGGAGCTGTGCAGGGATGTTCACCGCTAATACCATGAATTGTCTCAGCGAAGCCCTGGGGATGGCTTTGCCGGGTAACGGGACGATACCCGCGGTGGAAGCGCGGCGCAGGCAACTAGCCTATAAAGCTGGGCAGCAAGTCATGGAAACATTAGCCAAAGATATTCGGCCAAGAGATGTTATCACCAGGGATGCTCTTTACAATGCCTTTGCCGTAGACATGGCTCTGGGCGGCAGCACAAATTCCGTGTTGCATCTTGCTGCCATAGCGCATGAGGCTGGGATAGATTTTCCCTTATCCCTGATAAACGAGATTAGCGACTCCGTTCCTCATATCTGCAAATTAAGCCCGGCCAGCGATTATCATATTGAGGACCTGGACTTAGCCGGTGGCATTCCTGCGATAATGCACGAACTGTCGGGACTGCTGAAGCTTGAGGCGAACACCATTTTGGGCAAGCCATTAGGCGACATAGCAAAGGAAGCCAAAGTTAAGAATAGAGAGGTAATCCGCCCCCTGTCACAACCGCATGCCCCTACTGGTGGTATCAGCATATTATTTGGCAATCTGGCGCCTGATGGCAGCGTGGTGAAAAACGCTGCGGTAGCTTCTGAGATGTTAGTTCATCGGGGTCCGGCGAGGATTTTCGATAGTGAGGAAGAAGCTACGGCGGCGATAATGAAAGGCAAATTTAAGTCAGGCGAGGTAATCGTCATTCGCTATGAAGGCCCCAAAGGAGGGCCAGGAATGCGGGAGATGCTAGCAGCTACTTCCCTCCTCAGCGGTATGGGTATGGATAGAGAAGTAGCTCTTATTACAGATGGACGCTTTTCTGGAGGCACGCGAGGAGCAGCTATTGGTCATGTCTCTCCTGAGGCGGCAGAGAAAGGTCCGATAGCGGCTTTGCGGGATGGTGATATGATTAAGATAAACATACCTGACCACAAATTGGAAGTAGAATTAAGCCCAAAAGAGCTAAAACAACGGCTGGCTGCATTGCCTTCCTTTGAACCCAAGATTAAAACTGGCTATCTCAAGAGGTATAGTGATAAAGTAAGCTCAGCCAGCACTGGAGCGGTGTTTGCTGAGTAAGGAGTTATGTTGTGAAGAAAACTGGTGCTCAGATTCTCTGTGAGAGTTTAATTAAAGAGGGGGTAGAGGTTATTTTCGGCATCATTGGTGGTGCTGTCTTACCTATTTATGATAGCTTACCCCAATATCCTCAACTCCGACATATATTAGTTCGCCATGAGCAGGGAGCGGCTCATGCCGCCGATGGCTATGCTCGAGTTACACATAAGGCGGGAGTATGTATTGCTACTTCGGGGCCTGGTGCTACTAATCTAGTTACTGGGATCGCCAATGCTTATATGGATTCTGTTCCCTTAGTAGCCATAACTGGACAGGTAGCTAGACCTGTTATTGGCAAGGATGCCTTTCAGGAGACGGATATCACGGGCATTACCATTCCAATTACCAAACATAACTATCTTGTTACCGATGTTGCTGAGCTGGCTAAAACGGTTAAAGAGGCCTTCCACATTGCCCAGACAGGAAGGCCGGGACCTGTGCTTATTGACATACCACGGGATGTCCAGCAAGAGCAAACGGACTTTGTTTATCCCGATAAGATTGATTTGCCGGGCTATAAGGTTGTCTCTCGTGGGCACCCGGCTCAAATTAAGAAAGCAGCAAAGCTCATTAACGAAGCTGAGCAGCCTGTTATCATCGCTGGCAGGGGGATAATTATTTCCCAAGCCTACGATGAGTTTAAGGAATTTGCTGAGAAAGCACAATTACCAGTGGCTCACACTCTCCTTGGTCTGGGCTCTTTCCCTGGGAACCATATACTTGATCTTGGCATGCTGGGGATGCATGGCACAGGTTGCGCCAATATGGCAGTGCAAAACGCCGACCTTCTTATCGCTATTGGCATGAGATTTGATGACCGGGCTACAGGAAATACCAGTGAGTTTGCTCCCAATGCCCGTGTCATTCACATTGATATCGACCCCGCAGAGATTGGAAAGAATATCCCCACCGAGGTTCCGGTAGTTGGAGATGTAAAAAGCGTGCTCACAGCCCTGAATGAGGAGATTGAGAGAAGGGAGCATGTGGATTGGCTTTCCCAAATAGAACAGTGGAGGCATGAGTATCCGTCGCTAGAAATCAGGCAAAGCGATGAGCTATTGCCTCAATACATCGTTAACCAGATCTACGAAGCCACACAAGGGGATGCTTTAGTGGTTACCGGGGTAGGGCAGAATCAAATGTGGGCGGCACGATATTTCGTTTATACCAGGTCCAACAGCCTTATTTCTGCGGGAGGTTTGGGGCCCATGGGGTTCGAACTACCCGCGGCCATGGGAGTCAAAGTCGGTTGCCCCGAGGAGGTGGTATGGTGTGTTGCCGGCGACGGCGGCTTTCAAATGACTATCCAGGAGTTAGCTACCCTGACACAGGAAAACATTGCTGTAAAAATAGCTATCATGAACAACGGGTATTTAGGCATGGTAAGACAGTGGCAGGAGCTATTCTATGAACGGCGCTACGTTGATACGAAGCTTTGGAATCCCGATTTTGTCAAAATTGCTGAGGCTTACGACATCACTGGTCTTCGGGTGACACGAAGAGAGGAGGTCATCCCGGCTATACAGAAGGCAATGGAGTACCCTGGACCTTTTCTCATCGACTTTCTTATCGAGCCCGAGGAGAACGTCTTTCCCATAGTGCCACCAGGGGAAAACTTGGCCAGATTTTTCGAGCCATCAAAGCCGGAAGTATTGGAAGGAAAATTCTAGGAATCAATTACAAAATACCAAAAGAAAATCAAAAGGCAAAAGTAAAAATGCAAAATGACAGGGCAAAATTCAAAATCAGTTTAGTAAAGCCTTTTTGCATTTTGAGTGGTAATTCTAATTTTTAATTTTTGATAGTTGATATTTGGTTAGAGTTTAGAGATTATAATTTGGAATTTATCTATTGGGGGGCAAATTGACTAGCACAAAACATACTTTAGTAGCTTTAGTGGAGGATAAACCGGGAGTGCTTAATCGAATAGCTAGCTTATTCCGACGGCGCTCCTTTAATATTCAAAGTCTTGCTGTAGGTGGTAGCGAACATCCCGGCTTATCTCGCATGACTACTGTTGTTGTTGGTGATTCTGCTCAGGTAGAGCAGGTGAGAAAGCAACTGGACAAGCTAATCAACGTGGTTAAAGTCGCTGATATAACCGAGGAAGACATGGTGACCAGAGAATTGGCCTTAATTAAAGTGAAGGCTAGTGCCTCGACAAGAAGCGAGATTATGCAAATCGTTGATATTTTCAGGGCTAACATAGTTGATGTTGCTCCAGGTTCACTGACAGTGGAGGTGACCGGTGATGAAGATAAGCTGGATTCTTTGCTCGGGCTCCTTCGTGATTTCGGTATTAAGGAAGTTTCACGAACTGGCAAGATAGCCTTAACTCGCGGAAGCAGTTCTTAAATAACTGTCGATGGTTGATAGCTGACAACTGACAGCTGAAAGTTAATAGAGGAGGGATTATGGCTAAAATTTATTACGACAAGGATGCTAACCTGGATTTGCTCAAAGGAAAGACAATTGGCATTATTGGCTTTGGGAGTCAGGGACACGCCCATGCCCAGAATCTAAGGGACAGTGGCTGCCAGGTCATTGTTGCCGAGTTACCAGGCACTGAAGTCTGGAAAGCAGCAAAGAAAGCTGATTTTGAAGTGGCCGCCGCCGCTGAAGTAGCCAAAAAGGCAAATATAATTGTTATGCTAGCTCCGGATACTGTGCAGCCCAGAATCTATCGGGAGTCAATTGAGAAGGAGATGGCCCGAGGCAAGACACTTATATTTGCTCATGGTTTTAGTATCCACTTTTCTCAAATCGTGCCTCCAGTTGAGGTCGATGTTAGCATGATAGCGCCTAAATGTCCGGGACATATGCTCAGAAGGCTTTATACTGAAGGTTCAGGACCTCCAGCCTTGGTGGCTATCCACCAGGATGCCTCGGGGAAAGCCAAAGACACAGCTCTGGCCTATGCCAAGGGGATTGGTTGCGCTAGAGCCGGAGTTTTGGAAACGACTTTTGCTGAAGAGACCGAGACCGACCTATTTGGCGAGCAAACGGTGCTTTGTGGGGGAGTCTCTTCCCTGATAAAGGCTGGCTTTGAAACATTGATAGAGGCTGGCTATCAACCTGAGATCGCCTATTTCGAGGTTTGTCATGAGTTAAAGCTCATTGTTGACCTGATTTATCAAGGTGGGTTGAGTTATATGCGCTATTCGGTAAGCGATACGGCGGAGTATGGTGATTACACGCGAGGCCCACGGGTCATTGATGATTTGGTCAGGGAAGAAATGGAGCAAATCCTGGCAGAGATTCAGGATGGCAGCTTTGCCGCAGAGTGGATTTTGGAAAACCAAGCCGGCCGGCCCAGCTTTAATGCTATGAAGCGTATGGAAGCAGAGCATCCCATCGAAGTTGTGGGCAAAAAGCTCAGGAGTATGATGCCCTGGCTGAAGGGCTAGGTATTATTAGAAAAGCTTGCTACGACACACTACTGCAAGCTTTAAAAAATTTTTGTAAAACCTGGTAGTAACCTCCTGCGCACACGCTAGCACAAGATAGTGCATTTTGGTCAGCGTTATCTTATAATATTGGAAAGAGACTGGGAGGTGTGGCGATGCTATATTGTCAATACTGCAAGAAGAAAATAGATGAAGATTTGGTGTTTTGCCCTAAATGTGGGGAGGTTTTAGTTGGGGAAGATGCAGAATGGCAAGAGTTTCAGCTTCAGGAGGAAGTTGATGAGGCGAAAGATAGGGCAAATATGTATATTATTTTGGCAATAGTTCTGGTAACGGTAGGAATGATGGGCGGTAGTATCCTTTTTATCTCACCGAGTCTGCTTGGGCTTTTTGGAATTGTGTTTGTTTGCTTGGGCATTGGATGTACTGCGGCGGCTGATCGATATGAACGCAAAGCCAGGAATTTGAAGAAACAGCTCAGTCGGTGCAATTAATCTGAGGCTACATTAATAATACTGGCACCTGAATTTACAATATCTTCTAGTTAGTCCTCGCGGGGTATTTCTCACACAAGCTTCCTGGAATTACGCTTTACTGAGCCGGGTGACCTTGGTTTAGTCTTAGATTTTAAAAAGCTGGCCTGTGGTGGGGGTAATTGGGATAGTATTGCTGGGGCCCTAAAAATAAAACCTTCTCCTTCAGTTCAGCGATAAGGTCAGCTGGGGTCCATTCATTTTGCGCCGCCTAGCCTCGCGATTAGTTCATTAAGGCAAAGTGCGCCTTAGTTCAAACACAACCGGGTTTGCTGGGTCAGGACAGGCAACCGTAGTCTTGTTTCGGTCTTGTTCCCAGGGGAACGAACCGCCGAATTGCAGGACCTGAGCAAAAGGAAAAAGGGAGTAAAAAGCCCATGAGCAAAGGTTAGGCGGAGTCTGTTCTCCGATGACAAACTCATCACCAACCTTGTGTTGAGCTTCGCAAGTCCCCTTCTGGGATATTACCTTGGCTATCACATCAGACATCTCAACCTCCTAGTTCACTATCGATTGGATTAATACCTCTTACCTCCATTTCTGGTTAGGTCGACCTGGGTTGTCTATATAATATATTATGGTATGGCTCAGTACAAGTGAGTGGCGGATGTACGGGATGTGCATCGTCCGTCCACACCAATCCTCTTTGTTTTGCCGGCGTGCTCACCAAGCTTGATAAACATGAGTAAAGAGCCCGAAAGACTCACACTGAAGATGCCAATGTGACAATGCTATAATCATAGAGTTTAGGGCGATGGAGATTGCTCTAGCAAAAATAAGAAGGGAGGCAGGGATTTGAGCTTCAAAGTAGTTGTTACCTTTTATGTGCCCAGAGCAATTCCCACCTACGATGAGCTCTTGACCAAGTTGGGGGCAGAAGTGGAAAAAACCTTCTGTACTACTGAGAAGGAACTTATCTCCGCCTGTTCTGAAGCTGACGCTGTCATAGCAGTGGGAATAAGGATAACGCCCGGGTATGTCTTTAGTCCCGAAGTAATCGAGAATCTGAACAAATGCCGACTGATTGCCCTTACGAGTATAGGTTATGACAATGTGGACATAGCCACAGCTACAGAAAAAGGTGTTTGTGTTGCCAATGTCCCCTATTATTGCTTGGAGGAGGTCTCAGACCACACTATGGCACTTATTCTCGGCTGCGCCAGAAAGTTTTATCAACTACTTCCTGACATTAAGAGTGGGAAATGGAGTACCCAGGCAGAGTACTTGAACGCCTTGAAGCCATTACATCGGCTATCTGGGCAGACCTTAGGGCTTATTGGCTTTGGCAATATCTCTCGTACTCTTGTCCCAAAAGCCAAAGCTTTTGGCTTCAGAATCATTGCCTACGCCCCCCATGTGCCTGACATCCTGTTTAAGACATTTAAAGTGGAATCAGTAGAGCTCGACCAATTGCTTAAAGAGTCGGATTTTGTTTCCATGCATACCGCTCTCACTCCAGAAACCAAGCGCATGATGGGGCTTCAGCAATTTAAGAAGATGAAGCCTACCGCTTATTTCATTAACACGGCCCGGGGAGAACTCGTGGATGAAAGAGCTCTTTATGCTGCCCTTTCAGAGGGACTCATTGCCGGTGCTGGGTTAGACGTATTAGATACAGAGCCTCCTAGCTCCGATAATCCCTTACTCAAGCTTAATAATGTTCTCATTACCGGTCATTTTGCTTACTATTCCGAGGAGTCCCGTGAAGAGTTATTTATGTGGCCCTGGGAAGAGGTAGCCAGAGTATTGCAAGGGGAATGGCCTCACGGCTTGCTTAATCCACAGGTCAAGGAGAGATTTAGGGTTAAGTGGGGCGCTAACCTCAAGTAAGCAGAGCTATTTCTCACACCCCTTGACAAAGTTTTAGAGATGTGTTACGATAATAGTGCTCCAAGTAATTGAACAAGAACTTGGCGAGTGTGGAGCCGACCACTGAGTAAGCGGAAGCTGAAAAGTGCTGGGAGGTAAAAGGCCCAGCGCAAGGTAGGTGGAAGCAGAAAGGAAGGTGGGTGGAGAGTCAAGGAAAGTGAGATTACTTGGGGCGTTTTTTATCCCCAGTTTTTGTTTTTATTGTGTTATAAGAGCTATAAGTATTGCCACAGAAAAAGAGATATAGGTTAGGGTTGGTTATTGCAGCTTCTCGCCTTTGATTAGCTCGGGGTAGAGGATGCCAATAAAGGGCAAATTACGGTATTCTCCCTTGTAATCTAATCCATAACCCACTACGAACTCATCGGGAACTTCAAAGCCTACGTAATCAAGAGGAACATTTATCAATCGACGTGCTCTCTTATCAAGCAAGGTACAAACGCGAAGACTAGCAGGATTGTGAGCAGAGAGATGACTGAGAATGTAATTCAGTGTCATGCCAGTATCTACAATGTCTTCAACCATCAGTACATGCTGACCTGTTATGCTGCTATCGAGGTCTCTGGTTATCTTGACTACCTGACCATCATCACCATAGTATGAGATAGCCATAAAGTCCAGGGTAACCGGAAGGGAAAGGTGCTGCATCAGGTCAGCCATAAAGCAAACAACGCCCTTCAAGATGCCTATTAGCACTAATCGCTGACCAGTATAGTCGCGCGAAATGCGTCTGGCTAGGGTACTTATCCTTCGTTGAATTTTGGCGTGGCTGTACAAAACTCGATCGATCCCCTCTACTTTAGCTTCGCCTAGAGGACCATAACCATATTTGGCTAACAGCTTGAGAAAGTCATTTTTGTTCAGAAGTCTGATATTGACTTCAGGGTAAAGTTCTCTAAGCTGACGCAGCTTGCGATTCTTCTCGGTTAGCAGATTTTGTTTTAATGTAGTGAGTTCAACATAAAGGTCTAGCTCGGGCAAATAAAAATCGGGAGTGAACATCTCTGCTATCTTGTTGCCCTCCCACCTAAGAGGAAAGGAACGAGGCTCATAAAGCCATTCAATACAGTAAAAGTCCAAAAGTCTGGCGAAATCCTCCTCGCTGGGGTGAGCAAAAATAGTTGGCTTCAGCGTAGTAGGCAATGGAGATACTTGAGACGATTTTCTTCGTCTCTCATTTGCTTTATAGCCTTGCTCTAACAATTGATTAAGCTCTGCTCTCTCAAAGACGACGGCGCAAATATCAGCAACACTGAGGAGGAAGCTTCTATCAGCTTCGGAGAATTGATGAGGCTCGCGAGTGTAAATTCGAATCTCTCCGATAGCTTCTCCTTTCCCAAGTACAGGAACCCCAAGTACAGAAGATATTCCTTGCGCTAGTGCTATTTGGGGATATTGAACTCTTTCGTCTTTAGCAGCATCGGCAATAAATACCACCTTACCCTCAAGGATATCCGGAAGGCTTTTACGGGCATCAAGAGGGCCTTTTTTCAGGTAAAGGTCGCTCAACCCATACGCGCCTACAGTGATCAAATATTCCTTTTGGGGATTGAGGGATAAAATGCGGCAGCCATTTGCCTGCATTGCTTTGGCAGTGCTTTTAGCTACGGAATTGCAAATCCTCCTTAAACTAAGAGCCGAATTGGCAACTTTAGTTATCCGCTTGAGAGCTGAATAATAACTACCTCTCGTTCTACCCATTTTTATTGTACTCTATCCACATTTAGTGAAGCCACAGGCGAGGCAAATGTTGCAGCCTTCCTGGTAAATCAAAGGACCACCACAATCGGGGCATTGCCCGGCCCAACTTTTAACCATTTCAGGATTTTGGGAAGGCGTATTTGGATTAGTGGTCTTTTCCTTAGTGGCGGTCTTTTCTCTAATGTACTTCTCCAGCACGCTAGCGATAGCATCGGCACAGGACAAAATAGCATGTCCCTGCTCCCAGGCAATAGAAGGGCATCTGATGCCGCGTAGTTGCTTTACAATAGAATCTATATCTATTCCAGACCTTAGAGCCAGGGATGTAAGGCGGCTAATAGCCTCAAGCTGTGCAGCCGCACAACCTCCGGCCTTTCCTAATGTGGAGAAGACTTCGGATATTCCCTGACTATCAAAATTTACTGTCACATAGATGTAGCCACACCCAGTGTTTACCCTCTCAGTTACACCCGTGGTAACTTTAGGCCTTTTTCTGGGAGCTAGCTTACCTTCAGCCCTTTTTACCTCCTCACCCACGGTTAGAACCTGACTTTCGCGACTCCTATCACGGTAAATAGTTATCCCCTTCAAGCCTTCCTGGTAAGCCAGCATATACACTTTGGCTACATCCTCGGGCGTCGCCTCGTGAGGGAAATTGACTGTCTTGGATACAGCACTATCAGTAAATTTTTGGAATGCTGCCTGCATCTTAACGTGCCACTCAGGAGATATGTCATGGGCAGTGACGAAGAGCCTTTTTATGTCTTCAGGAACTTCTTCTATATCTTTTAACCTCTTCCCTTCAGCTAGCTGCTTCATTAGATTCGGGGAATAGAACACTCCCCTTTTGGCTGCCTCTTCAAAATAAGGATTCACCTCTACAAACTCTTCGCCTTCCAGGATATGACGCACATAGCTTAAAGCGAACAATGGTTCAATGCCACTGGAGCAGTTAGCGATTATGCTCAAGCTGCCGGTAGGAGCAATGGTAGTCCGAGAGGCATTTCGAAAACGAGGACCATCCGGCATGTCATAAATGCTTCCCTGGAAAGCAGGAAAAACTCCCCTTTCTTGAGCTAGCTCTATAGAGGCTTTATCCGCCTCTTCAGATATGAAATGGGCACTTTCCTCAGCCATAACAAGCCCTTGTTCACTATCATAAGGAATGCCAAGCTGAATCAGCATGTCAGCAAAACCCATCAGCCCCAGACCTATTTTCCTGGTAGTTTTTGTCATCTCCGCAATCTCTGGCAGGGGAAATTGGTTGACTTCGATAACATTATCAAGGAAGCGGACTGCCAGCTTGACTGTTTGTGATAGCTTGTCATAGTCAATGTATGGCTGGCCATCTTTATACGCCACCATCTTGGACAAATTTATGGAGCCTAAATTACAGGACTCAAAGGGAAGCAGAGGTTGTTCTCCACAGGGGTTGGTGCTTTCTATTTTGCCCAATTTGGGCGTGGGGTTATGCCTGTTTATCTCGTCAATAAACACAACGCCCGGGTCGCCGGTGCGCCAAGCCATGTCAACTATTTTGCCAAATACCTCTTTGGCATTAAGCTTATCTGTCACCTCTCCAGTTCGCAGGTTCATCAAATTGTAATCGGTGCCTTTTCCCACCGCTTTCATAAACGCATCGGTCACAGCTACAGAAAGGTTAAAATTGGTTAGAGCCTCTGGGTCCTCTTTAGCCTCGATGAATTTCAAGATGTTAGGATGCTCAACATTGAGTATTGCCATATTGGCTCCGCGGCGCATGCCACCTTGCTTTATGACATCAGTGGTGGCATCAAAGACTCGCATGAAAGAAACAGGGCCGCTAGCAATGCCGCCTGTAGAACCCACTCTATCCCTTTCCGGTCTAAGTCGGGAAAAGGAAAAGCCAGTACCTCCACCACTTTTATGAATCAAGGCAGTATATTTAACCGCATCAAAAATAGACTCCATAGAATCCTCAATAGGTAAAACAAAGCAAGCTGATAATTGTCCGAGTTCGTGACCGGCATTCATTAATGTAGGTGAGTTAGGTAGAAACTCTAGGCTTTCCATTAATTGATAAAAAGCTTCTTCATAAAGAGAGACATCTGCCTTGGGATTGCAGGTAAGCTCAGCTGAGGCAATGTGCCTGGCGACACGGCGAAATAGCTCTTGTGGGGTCTCAATGACTCTCCCTTCTCCATCCTTTGTCAAATATCTCCTTTCCAGGACCCTTAGGGCATTGTCGCTGAATTTAATATCAGCAGCGAGTTGAATACTTGGCTTGGCTAGAATAACAGGTATTTCTTTAATCTCGGTTTCCATTTCAGGCTTAACCTCCTCTGGCTTAGCTGGCTCTTCAGCAGCCAAGATTTCTTTTACCGCAGTCCGGATTTCAGACTCAGCGAATGGGCGCTTCTCTCGATGGTATTTTGACACTAAGTGCTCCATTCCAGGTAAGGTTCGCTGCCGTTCCAAGCGTTCAATCACCTGGGTGGTGAGTTGTTCTATTTTGTTTCTATCACGTATACCCATTGACTCAGCATCAGCCATTACAGCCCTCAGAATTTCAGTGCGATTATGAGATCCCTCACTGTTGTTTCTCTTGTGACTATTATTTGACACAACGCTCTCCAGATATAGTATTTTACTTTGCTTCATCTAGCGGGGAAAGCTAGAGAAATAACATACCTCATTTCACCACCCCCAAAACCTTTGGATTCGATGAGTATACGCTTAATACCAGCATCAAGTCTAAAATCTTTGCGACATTTAACAGGACTGTTGTATTGGTAGGCTTTGTACAAAGTGGAAGTATGCCTAGCAAGCGTATGCTTTGGCACATAGTTACCCTTAATTTGTGATCTGTTACCTGGGCCTATATGCCAAGCTAACCGAAGTGCTTTGGACTTGGTTCCTGGCCGCGGACGCCATAGAAGGGCAATGCAGGGCTCTGTGCTGATCTCGGCAATCCGAATAGCAGTTGAGCTAATGGAAACTCTGAAGATATTGGCCAACCATTCGAGCGATTTAATAGATATGCCAAAACCCGATAAATATTTCTTGAAAACTGCCTCTGGCATGAGGAGCTCTGTAGCAGCGGCATCACATAGGCGCTCTCTAGCCTTTGCACGAGCTATCGCATGAGCTTGTGGGTTGAAGGTTCGAAATTCAGCCTCCTCCACACAAGGTTCCAGGTTTAGCTCACTAAGTAAGACGTGCCCAATTTCGTGAGCACAAGAAAAGTTTTGCCTAGCCAAGTTGTGGTCTTTGTTTACTTTAATGACGTAGCCGTCATGAAATCTGAGTAGGACTGCGCTTTCTTTGAGATCTGCTTTCAAAATTTCTTTAATGCCTAGCAAGCGAGCGTATTCTTCTGACAAAAACGGTGGCTTCCCATGTCCTCTCTGCTCAACCAATCGGTTCACGAGCTGCCTCGCTCGTTCAATAATAATGCTGGTAGACTGTTCTAAATTAAGAGATACTGGCACTACTTGGCTGGTTGCGTTATCACCGGTTAAGTAGTTTGTGACCATCAATCACCCCCGATCATCCCACAAGCTACCTTGATAATGAGACATCGTCGATGGTGACTTTAGGAGTTCCTTACATTCACTTAATGATAGAATGTCACTTGTGTCCTCGAACGACTTTTGTCTGCTACTCACCAAGCCGAAGGCATCAACCAAATCAGGGAGCTTATGCATTACTGGCTCCGGCAGCCCACTTATTCCTCTCTCGATGCTGTCTTGCGATAATCCCGTTCGTTGAGCAAGCTGGATTGGACTAATCCTAAGCTTCTTCATCCAATGGTTGACGTATCCCCAGATTTTAATTCTCTCGTTAAGATCATGCTCCGTAGGTTGTTTTATCATTTCCCTCCTCCTATATTTCAATTCCATTAATAAAATTAGCTGCGTTCATTTTTGACCTTTCTGATGGCTCTTGGCTAGTGTTCCCAATTCCTCGCTAGGGAGGATAGGTGGCTGGCTAGTCGAGACAGACGTTTTAGATTCCCTACTTAGTAGGGTATCTACCTCTTGTTTTAGTGACGTGATATCAGCAAATTCCCGATAAACACTGGCAAAGCGAATGTAAGCAATGTGGTCTAGTTTTTTTAATCCCTCCATGACCAAATCACCAATATAGGAACTGGAGACCTCGCTTTTGCCCACCTTGTAAAGCTCAGCCTCGATAGTGTCCATAAATTTATCGATGGCGCCTGTAGGAAGGGGGCGTTTCTCACAAGCTTTGCGAATACCCAAGGAGAGCTTATCCCGGCTGAATTCCTCACGTCGTCCATCCTTCTTAATAACGAAGATATCATGTGGCTGTATCCGCTCATAAGTAGTGAAGCGAGCGCTGCAGGCGAGGCATTTCCTGCGGCGTCTCACCACTTCGTCTAGACTTCGAGAATCTATCACCCTTGATTCCTGACCGCCACAGTAAGGACAGTTCACAAATTTCTCCTAAGAATTGTGGTATGGAAACATTTTACCACTAAATGTAGTAAAATGCAATACCTCCGCGAAAAAAATAGGCTCGGTGGTAGATGTAAGAATAGGAATCTAACTGGAAGCCACTTCTCAAACTAAAAAAACGAGATGAAACATTCGAGACCCTTCATCACCAAGCCTATATTGCTAATCCTTGGGAGGTAGCTATTTGAAGAAGGACGTAGCGAGCGTTGGTGGACAATTCTAGGGAAATATGCTAGGTTTGAATTCATATAGGACCAACGTGATTAAAGTTACACTATGTTCGTGGTCAATGTCACGAGAAGGATTTTAAAGAGCATTGTTCGAGGAAGTCTTACCAGGTCTTTGTAGAATTAAAGTTCCTCTCCCCGGAAGTCCTCTAAAAGCCACCAACTCTTACGTTATAAAGGGGACGGAGCGGCCTTTAATTGTTGATACTGGATGGAATCGAGAAGATTGTAGGACGGCACTAGTTTCCGGATTAAAGGAATGTGGCGTGGACTCAAGGCAAGCTGATTTCTTCATCACGCACATGCATGCAGACCACGCAGGTTTAGTGTCAGCTCTCGCCGGGGAAGGGGCGAGAATCTACTTTGGCTGGGCAGATGCGGAAATTATGAGGTCTACTGCGCCTGAGCATTGGGAGAAGCAGCTTAATTTCGCTCGTAAATGCGGCTTTCCTGGAGAGGAGCTTGAAAAGGCTATCAGAAGCCACCCCGGCCGCAGATATAGCCCGAATACTTCCTTGAACTTGTGTGTCTCAAAAGATGGAGATATGATAAGCATCGGGGATTACCTGTTTGAATGTATTGAAACCCCCGGGCATACTGCAGGTCACATTTGTCTTTACGAGCCCAGCAAGAAAATATTCATATGTGGTGACCATATCCTTGTTGATATAACTCCGAATATCACCCTTTCCTCCGAGGAGGGAAATCCATTAAAAGAATATCTGAAGAGCTTGGACAAAGTTTATGATTTGGACGTTGAACTTGTACTGCCTGGTCATAGACGTATCTTCAGAAATCACAAAGAGAGAATTCGAGAACTGAAACAACATCACCAAACAAGGCTTGATGAGGTCATCTCTATTCTGGGAAAAGGTAGGCAAAACGTCTTCCAGGTCGCATCACAAATGACCTGGGATATAGATTACAGGTCCTGGGATTTATTTCCTCCGGCACAAAAGTGGTTTGCTTTTGGAGAAGCTATGGCTCACCTGAAATACCTTGAGGAGGAGGGGAAGGTGGAGAGACAAATAGAAGGACAAGGGCTAGTGTTTTTCACGGGGGTATCAAATGACTGAAGCAAAAGTTGGCGTAATTGGCGGAAGTGGGCTTTATAACATGGAAGGACTGACGGAGGTAGAGAAAGTAAAGATAAGCACGCCCTTTGGCGAGCCCAGCGACGCTATCATGTTGGGGAATCTGGAAGGCGTAAGGGTTGCCTTTCTTCCCAGACATGGCGAAGGACATCGAATAAGCCCCAGTGAATTACCGGCGAAAGCCAATATCTACGCCTTGAAATCTCTGGGGGTGGAAAGGATTATCTCTGTAAACGCCGTGGGCAGTCTTAAGGAGGAGATAGAACCTCTGGACGTAGTCATTCCTGACCAACTAATAGACTGTACCAAAGGAAGAGCAAGCACCTTCTTTACAGATGGAATAGTGGGGCACGTCTCTCTCGCTGAACCTTTCTGTCCTGTTTTGAGTCAAATCTCGTTTGAGGCAAGCACCAAGGTTGGGGCTAAGGTACATAAAGGTGGTACTTATCTGGTTATGGAAGGGCCGCAACTCTCCACCAAGGCTGAGTCACAACTTTACCGCTCTTGGGGTGCTGATGTAATTGGGATGACAGCTTTGCCTGAAGCTAAATTAGCCAGGGAGGCGGAAATATGCTATGTGGCACTTGCCCTTGTCACCGATTATGATTGCTGGCATCTGACTTATGAATCGGTGACTACGGAGATGATTTTAACCAATCTAAGGAAGGGCATTGAGACCGTCAAGAGAATCCTGAAGTTATTATTACCTTCAATACCGCAGAAACGAGACTGTGCCTGTGCTAGCGCCCTTAAATATGCCATAGTCACTGGAACGAAATACATACCGAAGGAAAAGAGGAAAGAGCTGGGGCTATTAATTGGCAAGTATTTAGGCAGGGAGGAAGATGTCAGCTAAGATTGAGTTTGGATGTTTGCCCACTGCTATCGGCAGCATGCCTCACACGAATCCTGGCGAGGCTTGTTCCATTATTATGAAATGTCTTCCTGACATCCCTGCTTGGCCACAATTACCGAGGCGCTCTCCTAAAGAAAACATGATTATCCAATTCAGCGAAGGTTTCCCGGGGATAGTCATAAATGGGGACAAAATTCACATCGAGCCATCGACTAATTTTGAAAGCGAGCTGGAGCAAATCTATATTGATTGTGAGCAGGATAATGCCCATAAATATGGCATTTCGACTGAATATGCTGCCGGGCTCCATGCCTTCCTCTCCAAAGCAACAGGCAGTAAAATAGTCAAGGGACAGGTAACAGGTCCCGTCACCTGGGGATTGAGGGTTACCCGTCAGGATGGTCTGGGCATCCTCTATGATGAGACTTTAGCCGAAACCGCGGCTAAGTTCCTGCGGCTAAAAGCTTCGTGGCAGGAAAATATCTTGAGGGAAATATCGCCTAATACCATTATCTTTGTTGACGAGCCCTATTTGGTTTCTTTGGGCTCGGTGTTTACTCCTATTCCTGAAGAAAAGGTGCCTGCTCTACTAGAGGAGGTCATCAAGGGAATAAAGGGGGTAAAAGGGTTGCATTGCTGCGGAAACACTAACTGGTCAGTCCTTCTGGACACCAAAATCGACATTCTCAGCTTTGATGCCTATAACTATGCCTCTTCTCTAAGCACTCACTCCGATAAAGTGAAATCCTTTCTTGAGCGTGGTGGCAGCATTGCCTGGGGGATAGTTCCGAACGAAGAAGAGGCTTTAGCTAAAGAATCCTTGTCCGGTCTCCGTGACCGCCTGGAAGAAGCCATGGCTCCATTCACCAGGGATGGCGTTAAATTCAGGCAGCTCATAGCTCAAGGGCTGATAACTCCTTCTTGTGGCCTGGAAAGCTTGTCGCCTGAAGCGGCGTCTCTGGCCCTGGAATTCACGGCTAAGTTATCCCGTGACTTAAGAAGTCGATATATAGCGTGACCTGGCGAAATAACTGTCCCCTCAGGTCGTGTCCCTTAAGAACAAAGGCTATTGTTCCTGCGAATCTCCTTCTAAAGCCCTTATTTTATTCACCCTTTGTAAGTGTCTGCCGCCTTCAAAATCCGTGGCTAAGAAAGTTTTGACGATTTCCAAAGCTGACTCGGTGTCTATATTCTCCCCCCTGAGGCATAAGACGTTGGCGTCGTTGTGCTGGCGAGCTCGTTGTGCTGCAAATGAATTGTGGCATAAAGCTGCCCTTATACCCTTTATTTTATTGGCAGCTATGCTCATGCCTATGCCAGTGTTGCATATTAGAATGCCCTGGTCAAAATTGCCCGATGCTATTGCCTCCCCGACTTTCTGGGCGATGTCAGGATAATCCACAGGGTCAGTGTTGTAGCAGCCAAAATCTTGATGGCTATGACCCGCGTTCTGCAGAAAGGGCACAATTAGCTCCTTTAAAGCAAGACCACGGTGGTCACAGCCTATAGCAATGCGCTTCACTATTTACCTCCGAGTATTCCTTATAAGCTTTGTCAATCTCATCTAAGGGTATGATGCCCTGACGCAAAATTATCGGCGGTTCACGGGTAGCATCCACTACCGTGGATTCCTTGCCGCCGAGACATTTGCCTCCATTGATAATAAAGTCGATTTTTCCTCCCAGTTGTTGTCCAACTTCCTCGGCAGTTAAGGCAGCCGGTTGGTCACTAATATTGGCGCTGGTTCCGATTATGGGATTTCCCAGGTGTTGAATGATAGCCAGACAAACAGGGTGGTTAGGAACACGTACTGCTATGGTGGGTCCTGAGGCTAGATAGACAGGCAACGAATCTGTTTTTGGTAGAACCAGAGTTAACCCGCCGGGCCAAAACCGACTTGCCAAAAACCAGGCAATTTCTGGTATTGGCTTGGCAAGAGTAGTCAGTCGCTCTACATCAGCGATAAGCAATGGGAGTTGCCGATACTTGGGTCGGTTTTTTATCTCATAAATCCTTTCCACGGCCGTGGAATTGAAGGCGTCAGCCCCCAGCCCGTAGACCGTATCGGTAGGGAAGGCAATTACCCCACCCTTTTGGAGGATTTTAACTCCTTTCTCGATTTCTCGTTGTAAAATACCCATTTTTTTCTGACGTTAGTATAGCATGGTGGCATCCGGGGTAGAAATTTATCCTTTCCACATTCAAGAGCGAGGGAAGGCTTTAACGACAAGTGAGTGGCCTTGCTAGGTAAGGAAATGGCTCAGCTCATCTCGGGTTGATAATAGTTAAGGACAGTGATAAGCTAAATGAATTCACCACCGTAAATCTGCAATGAAAAAGAAGTTAGAAAGCCACAGAATTGCTGCCAGCGATGATATTGAAGTCTCCACTTATCTGGGGCTAGCCAAAGAGTTACGCGGCGAACAACCTGTAGTTGAGCCTAAGCTACCACCAAGCGAGCGTGAAACTATAGTAGTGCTCGACTTTGGCTCTCAATATAGCATGCTCATTGCCAGACGGGTACGGGAATGCCATGCTTATTGTGAACTTGTGCCTCATGACACGCCTTGGGAGAAAATAGCTTCCCTTAACCCACGGGGATTTATCCTCTCGGGAGGTCCGGCTAGCGTTTATGATTCTGGCGCTCCCATGCCTTTACCATAT